>Ga0209515_10000334_pt1 | contig 88696 bp, 87 predicted proteins | sample Subgroupgradi54m_FD_187454 | JGI IMG/M metagenome (GOLD analysis project Ga0209515, IMG submission 187454) | Subsurface groundwater microbial communities from S. Glens Falls, New York, USA - GMW60B uncontaminated upgradient, 5.4 m (SPAdes)... ...
AAGTGCGGGGATCTATGTTCTGGATTCCCGCCAAAAGTTCGCCAGAAAACCGGCGGAATCCGTCCGAACGAATCTCGCCACGTCTTTTGGCGGACGTGCAGGAATGACAGGAGGTTTGAATTCATCCGCCTGCGGATGAATTGTCTCCCTGGGGAGACAATTGGAAATATTTCCTCTCCCAGAGGGAGAGGGGAACTTCATCAAGTTGCTAAGTCTCTCCGGCAGTTTGGTTTCAAATTCCACTTTGCGTTTGGTTTTTGGGTGGGGAAAAGCCAGGTAATAGGCATGCAGGGCCAGCTGTATTTTTGTTCTATCGCGCCCGTACCGTTCATCTCCTACAATGGGATGTCCTAACTCAGATAAATGGACGCGGATTTGATGTTTCCGTCCGGTCTTAATATGAAGGTCGAGCAGAGAATATTGGGCTGTCGATCGAATGAGGCTGTATCGAGTGATCGCTAGCTTCGCGTCTTCTTTTTCCTTTTCTTGCGTGGAGTACACGCTTAAAAATTTATTTTCTTTCAGATAACTTTTAATTTCACCAACAGGTTCTTTCGGTTTTCCGTAAACCACCGCGTAATATTTTTTTTCCGCTTTTTTCCAATCTCTTTGCATGATTTCTTTGGTTGTAAAATTTTTGGCCAAGACAATTAATCCAGACGTATCTTGATCGAGGCGATGAACAATAAAAATCCTTCCTTGTTTGTGCGCGGACGTCTGTTTGACATATTCGAATACTTTATAAAACGCCGTATTTTGCCTGACCTTGTCGTTTGAAACGGTTAAAAGCCCGGAGGGCTTATCGATGACGATGATTTGCTCATCTTCATAAACCACTTTGATTTCGGATTTGAACAAATCGTGCGATTGTTTCTGGGTGTGAATTTTGACGACATCGCCGGCAGACAAAGGATGGTCAAACTGAGTAGTTACTTTCCCGTTTACTGCGATACTTTTGGATTGAAGCAGTTTTTTGACTTTGGTACGTTTGTGGTCTTTTAGGATTTTAAATAAATAGGGAAGTAACGTGTCCGGTTCCCGAGCCGTGTAGGATTGCATTTCCGCTTATCGTTTTTTTAACCGCGTTCCTACATAGAGGGTCATGGAAAGAAGGGAAGCCGTCAACAGAAAAGGCAAACGATAGGAAAAATGAATGAGAAATCCTCCCCAAGTAGGACCAATGACCCGTCCCAAACTTGCAATGCCTTGAGAAGTTCCCATCACCGCACCCACTTGTTCAGGATTGGCAGCTTTTGAAATGAGACTGTTTAAGGTAGGGACATTGAGGCTTGCGCCAATACTCATGAGACTTAGGATCAGAATCAAGTCAGTGGTAGATTTCGAAAATGGCAACATCATAAAAGCTAAAATCAAAATGATATTTCCAGAAAAAAATAGATTTTCCTCACCGAATTTTTTGCTTAGCTTTTTAATCAAGCCGCCTTGAACGACGGCGGCAATCACGCCCATATAAACAAACAACACCCCGACTTGTTCGGCAGACATGTGTAACCATTGACTGCAAAAAATCGGAAATGAACTGTATAAACTGGCCTGTGAGAATGAAAGCAAAAAAACGCTCAAAATTAAAAGCGGAAAAAGACTGTCCTGCTCATTTTTTCTTTCATCGACAATTGATTGCCAGAATTTTTTCGAAAAAACGCTCAATTTAATAATTCGAGTTTCCTGGTTTTCCACTTTTTTCCGCGTTTCGGGCAATTTAAATAAAACTAAAAGGAAGCTTGTGAACGATAAAATTGAGGCGAAAAAACCGGGCGCCGAAAATTTGTTGACTGCAGCGATGTGAAAAAACTCTAAAAATTTAGGATGGATCAAAACAGTTGAGATAGCGGGACCCATAACAAAGCCGATACCAAAAGCAGCGCCGATCAATCCCATTCCTTTTGCCCTGTCTTCATGCGTGGTGACATCCGCAACGTATGCTTGGGCGGTTGAAATGTTTCCGCCCATAATTCCGGCAATCGCCCTTGAAATAAATAAAAGCGCCAGTGTGTGGGCCAGGCCGAAAACGATATAGGCAATCGATGCGCCAAAGGTACTTATTAACATAATGGGCCTTCTACCAACTCGGTCAGACAAGCTTCCCCAAATGGGCGAGAAGATTAATTGAGCGAAAGAATAAATACTATAAAGGAGTCCGATCTGAATTGCCGATGCATGAAAGGTAGATGCATAAAACGGCAGGAGGGGAAGAACGATTCCAAAACCCATTAAGTCAATCAATACGGCCAAAAAGACGGTCAACAAAGCGGTTTTGGATTCTTTGGAAGAAATACCGGATTTGTGCATAGGCCCATAAAATAGATGGAATAGGCCGCTTTTGCAAATGATAACTTTACCCCGTTAGAGATAATTGAACGCTGAGCATCATTATTATGAAGGTGAACCTTGTGAGTCGAAATAACCTTTATATTCAAAAACACGGAAAAGCTCCACAAAAAAATACCGAGCTTTTCCTATCTCTAACGGGGTTAACCTGAAAAGCGATGAAACCTAAATACAAGCGCATGCTGGACGGCATGCAGGCGAAGGAAAAAACAAAAAGACGAAAAAAAACAGAGCCCTGGTTTCTGTACATCCTGCAATGCGCGGACGAATCTCTTTACACTGGAATTACAAACAATCTAAAGCGCAGATTTAAAGCCCATATGGACGGCCGGGCTTCACGTTTTACCCGAACCCGCCGCCCCGTAAAAATGCGTTATTTGGAGTCCTGCAAAAGCAGAACTCAAGCGCTCGTTCGAGAATACGCGGTAAAATCATTGCCTCGTCAGAAAAAACTCTCGCTCATTGATACATTCAGCGATAAAGCTTTCGTCATGATTTAAGGGATTAATCAACCTCAACCTTTCTGCTTCATGTTATAATACTTAACTTTTTACTATGTCAGAGAAATCGTATCGAAAAGACATCCGCAATATTGCGATCATCGCCCACGTTGATCATGGGAAAACCACGCTCGTTGATGCCATCTTGAGGCAAACGCATGTTCACCGGAACATTGAAGATATGGGCGAGCGCATCATGGATTCGATGGATTTGGAACGGGAACGCGGCATTACCATCCGAGCCAAAAATGCGAGCGTAACGCATCAGAATATCAAAATTAATATTGTAGACACTCCCGGCCACGCCGATTTTGGCGGCGAAGTGGAGCGAACGCTCCGAATGGTGGACGGCGTGCTTCTTTTGGTCGACGCCAAAGACGGCCCCATGCCGCAAACCCGGTTTGTCCTTAAAAAAGCACTTGAACTGGGTCATAAGGTGATCGTGGTAATCAATAAAATTGACACGGCGGATGCCAAACCCGATGAAGTCGCCAACAAAACCTTTGATTTATTTTGCGAACTGAATGCGCACGAAGATCAGCTTGATTTTCCAATCGTATACGCTTCAGCGCTTCAAGGAACCGCAACCCGTGATTTAAATCAGCCTTCCGATAATATCTCACCGCTTTTGGATACCATTATTGAGCATATTCCGCCGCCTCAGATTGATCTGAATGCGCCGTTACAAATTTTGATCCTCGCTCTTTTGGCGGATGCTTATAAGGGGACGATGGGAATCGGAAAAATTTCCGCCGGTTCAGTCAGAAAAAATGACTCCGCTCTTTTATTTAAAAAAGATCAGAGACAAATCACATCAAAAATTACGGGCATTTTAAATTATCAAGGTCTTGAACGCGTTGAAATTGAGGAAGCCTCAGCAGGTGAGATCGTGGCCATTGCCGGATTCGAAGGAATCGGAATCGGCGATACGATTACCGATTCGGCCAATCCGTCTCCGCTTCCGCCGCCCGTTATTGATGAACCCACCGTTCAAATGACTTTTGCCGTCAATACAAGCCCGTTTGCCGGCCGAGAAGGTAAGTATGTCACGTCACGGGTATTAAGAGACCGGTTGTTTAAGGAACTTGAAACAAACGTCTCTCTTCGCGTGTTTGAGACTAGTAGTCCCGATACCTTCTTAGTTGCCGGAAGAGGCGAACTTCACCTTGCGATTTTAATCGAAACAATGAGGCGCGAAGGTTTTGAATTCCAGGTTTCTCAACCGGAAGTTATTCTTCATGAAAAAGATGGAAAGAAATTGGAACCGTTTGAATTTTTGATTATCGACGTTCCTCGGGACTATCAAGGGGCCGTCATTGAAGAAGTCGGAAAAAGAAAAGCAATGCTGACGAATATGATTCAGGCGCCGACCGGTGAAATTCATTTGGAATATCAAATTTCAACCCGCGGCGTCATCGGCCTCAAGGGCGTTCTGATGACCAAGACACGCGGCACGGCCATTGTTCATCATGTGTTTGATGAGTACGAACCGATCGAAGAAGGCGGATTTGCGCCGCTCCCTCACGGTTCCTTAATCTCATCTGAAAATGGTGTTTCGAATGCCTACGGCCTCAATAATTGCGAAGAACGCGGAGAGCTTTTTATCGGTCCCGGCGTTGAAGTGTACGCAGGAATGATCCTTGGAGAAAATTCTCGGCCAGAAGATTTGATCATCAGCCCCTGCAAAACCAAAAAACTCACGAATATGAGAGCTTCAGGCACAGACGATGCGATTATTCTGACGCCTCCAAAAGAGTTGAACGTTGAGCTGGCCATTGAATATATCGGCAATGATGAACTTGTCGAAATCACGCCCAAAAGTATCCGTTTGAGAAAAAGACTTTTAGATCCGACGGCACGGAAGCGTTTAAAAAAACAGGGCACGTGATATAATCGGTCATCCTGAGCGAAGCGAAGGATCTGCGAGATTGTCATTCCCGAACGCTTTAATCGGGAATCTAAATACAATGGATTCCCGAAAAGTGCTCCGCGCACATAATCGTAGGCAACGTCAAAGTTGCCACGATTAGTACTGGCGCATTGGCGCCGGCATTGGGCGCGAGCGCAAAAACATTCGCGGGGATGACATAACTTGTAGATTCTTCGGTTTTCGACCTCAGCCCTGACTCTCATTACATTATTAATTGGAAGTCAGGACAGTCCCTGTGGGACAGAATGTCATTTAATTAGGAGGTGTGATGAAAAAACCATATGTTTTGCTTTTCATTGCGTTACTCTTGCTTCCCCATTCTTTGGTTTTTGCTGAGTCCACTGTTTCTCCGGGCCAATTTTGTCCCGTCAGCGGTGATAAAGCAAAAAGCAAATTCACCTACGACTATAAAGGCAAAACGTATCAGTTTTGCTGCGCTCATTGCATTAAGGATTTTAAGAAAGACCCGGAAGGATATTTAAGCGGCAAACTTAAAGAACCTTCGATGAGGCAATCTTAAGAGATGAAATTTCTCCTTCACCCCATTGCCGTTCATTTTCCCATCGCTTTCTATTTTTTAGAACTTGTCCTTCTTTTGATTTGGTTTGCCAAAAATGATTTCCAATATCTAAAGTTTGCCTCCTTTGTTTTCAAAGTTGCTTATGGCTCGATGCTGATTGCGATGGCCGCAGGCCTTTACGATACGGGTGGTTTTGGCGGGATTGAAGACGGAGTTCGAATCCATTTTTTTTCTGCAATCAGTGTCTTCATTATTTCTACCGTAAGAGCACTATTCTGGCGTTTCGGAAAACCCCAACAGAATCATTACCGGTTGACTCAAATTCTATTTGCCTCGGCCGGAAACATTCTCGTTGTGATCACCGGTTATTTTGGAGGTTGGCTCGTTTATGGCAGCTGATCAACGCGTTTCTATCTCATTTTTCTTTCATAACGACCGCGTTTCAATTATTTTCAAACTTGTCCGAGAACTTGTAATGCGTTACACTCATTTTGGGTCAGTTGAAAGGTCAAGAAATGAACGAGCTTAAAGTTTTTACCTTAAAAGAAGTTAATGAACTGCTTCCTGTTTTGACTCAGCTGTTTGCCGAACTTCATGCAAAACGTGATTTAGCTGTAAAAACAGAAGTCCAAATTGATTCTCTCGAATTAATTTCAAGTTCAACCCACACTTCTGCTCAAGAATTGAAAAGACTCACGGAAATACATCGCCGTCTTGTGAGTGAATTTTATGCCGTGGTCGACCAAATTCATGGATACGGCTGCATCATCAAAGATGTCGATTTGGGCCTCCTTGATTTTTACGGCATTGTCAGCGGACGGGTGGTGTATTTGTGTTGGCAGCTGGGTGAACCTGAAATCAGTTATTGGCATGAAACCGGGCAGGGTTATGTTAATCGCCAGCCTTTAATTCCCGATTGATTTGCATGAAAATCAAGGGTATTCTCAACAAAAATAATTGTCATTCCCGCATGCTTTAGGCGGGAATCTAGATCCCCGAGAAAAACGTTCGGGGATGACAGGTGACTATGAAAACACGAACTGAACACGATTCCTTAGGCCCGAAAGAAATTCCGGAAGACGTCTATTACGGTTCAGAAACAGCCCGGGCTATGGAAAATTATCCGATCAGCGGTTTGAAGTTTCACCCCTCTTTTGTGTGGGCAACTGCGGCCATTAAAAAAGCCGCCGCCCAAGCCAATCTGGATCTCAATCGTCTTGATTCCAAAATTGCAAAAGCCATTATCCAGGCTTCGGAAGAAGTCATGGCAGGCAAGTTAAGCGATCAATTTGTGATTGATGCGTTTCAATCCGGGGCTGGTGTTTCCCAGCATATGAACACCAACGAAGTGATTACGAATCGCGCACTTGAAATTTTGAAATTTGAAAAGGGCGATCACGCCAAAATTCATTCTCATGACCACGTGAACATGGGCCAGTCGACCAACGATGTAATCCCGACCGCTCTCCGGATCGCCGCGATTAAGTTGCTTCGCGAACTCTATCCGGTGGTTGAAAAATTGGAAGCTTCATTAAGTGTTAAAGCCAAGGAATTTGAACGGGTCATTAAAGCGGGCCGTACGCATATGCAAGATGCGGCTCCCGTCACACTCGGACAGGAATTTTCAGGCTATGCTTCACTCATCAAAAAAAGATTAAAACGAATTCAAGAATCGGAAAAAAATTTGCATGAACTGGGCATCGGCGGTTCAGCGGTTGGTACGGGGTTGAATACGACGCGTTCATACCGGACGAAGTTGGTTCAAAACTTGAGCAGAATCACGGGTTTTGATCTGAACAGCGGAAACAATTTGTTTGAACTCATGCAAAGCACTTCTGATTTCAGTTCTGTTTCGGGCGAGCTCAAGACTTTGGCGCTGAGCTTGATCCAAATTTGTAATGATTTCCGTTTGTTAAGCTCCGGACCCAAAACCGGATTTAATGAAATTGAACTTCCGGCAAGACAGCCGGGATCCTCCATCATGCCGGGCAAAATTAATCCCGTCATGCCGGAAATGTTGACGATGGTTTGTTTCCAAGTGGCGGGGAATGATCTGGTGGTTTCAATGGCGGCGCAAGCAGGCCAATTGGAATTAAATGTCATGATTCCCGCCGTCATTTATAATTTGTTGAGTTCGATTGAGATTTTGAAAAATTCAATCAACGTGTTTACTCGTTTTTGTGTGGACGGAATCAAGGCGAATTCGAAGCAGTGTTTGGAGTTTGCCGAAAAAAGTTATGGGATTGCGGCGGCGCTCAATCCGCATCTTGGGTACAGCAAGGCGGCGGAAATAGTCAAAGAATCGATGAAAACCGGAAAAACGCTCAGAGAAATTATTTTAAAACACCGCCTGTTGCCGGAAGATGAGCTGAAAGAAATTCTTTCCCCGGAGAAGCTGACCCAGCCGAAGGATTAATTCTATTTTCCAACCGCTGTCATTCCCGCACGTCCGCCAAAAGGCATGGCGAGATTCGCTCGGACGGATTCCGCCGGTTTTGCGGCGAACTTTAGGCGGGAATCCAAAGTTTGGATCCCCGATAGAAACGTTCGGGGATGACAAATAAAGCTAACTATTTACTCCGACAATATTTACTGATAAAATAGGATCCAAATTAGGACCTTTACCGCACTTATTTTTACACGCGCTCCTAGGATTAGAGGAATTATATGGCAGTTAAATCAGTAGATTCGGTTTTAAAAGCCAAGCGAATCAACGAAATAACCACTCCCAAGCTGGTTCAAGCTCCCCCGGAAATCTCCGTTAAGGATGCTATTCACCTGATGCAGCAAAACAGCGCAGGGTATATCGTTGTGGCCAAAAACAAAAAAGTGGCCGGAATCTTTACAGAATCAGATGTGGTTGGAAAAATTCTGGAAAGAGACGTTAATTGGGGGGACCCCATCAGTCAGTACATGACACCCAATCCTTTGTGTTTAAAACCGACGGATTTGGTGGGCACGGCCATTGATCTGATGGGGGAGAAACGTCTTTATCACATCCCGCTTGTGGATGACAACGGTGATTTAGTCAACGTGCTTTCGGTGCGTACCTTGATTCGATTCCTCGGAGAATTTTATCCCACGGAAGTTTACAATTTACCGCCTCACCCGGAGCAGATCATGGAAACACCGGAAGGTGGGTAACCTTAATTTTTTATGGTTGATATTCATATGGATCCAAAAACAATGACAAAAAAACCCGTACTCCAAGCCAATGCGATTACCATTAGATTTGCGGGAGATTCCGGAGACGGAATGCAGCTGACCGGTGATCAATTTACAGATACCGCAGCCGTGATGGGCAATGATTTCGCAACATTGCCTGATTTTCCGGCCGAAATTCGCGCTCCCGCCGGCACACTTCCCGGAGTCAGCAGTTTTCAACTCCAATTTTCAAAAGACATTATTTTTACGCCTGGCGATCTCTGCGATGTTTTAATTGCAATGAATCCGGCTGCGCTGAAGGTTAACATTCCCAACGTTAAAAAAGGCGGTTTAATTTTTGTCAATGACAATGCATTTGACGAAGCGCACGTAAAAAAAGCGGGCTGGAAAGCAGATCCGCTGACTGACAACACGCTTAAAGATTTTCAAGTCATCAAAGTTCCGCTTTCGTCTTTGACCGCAAATGCCCTGAAAGATCAGCCGCTTAAACTTTCGGAAGTGGAGCGCTCGAAAAACTTTTTTGCCTTGGGCATGATCTTTTGGCTGTATGACCGGGCCATGGATCATTCGATTCATTGGATTGAAAAGAAATTTGCGAAACGCCCCGAGATTGTGGCCGGAAATATTGCGGCGTTGAAAGCGGGTTATCATTACGCGGACATTACGGAAGCATTGCCGGCCCAGTATCATGTGGATCCGGCAGATTTGGAGCCGGGTGTTTACCGGAAAATTACGGGTTATGAAGCCGCCGCGATTGGTTTTGTGACCGCGGCGCAGTTGGCCAATAAAACGCTCTTCTATGGTTCGTATCCAATCACGCCGGCCAGTAATATTCTTCATGAACTTGCGAAATATAAAAATTACGGCGTCAAAACCTTCCAAGCAGAAGATGAAATTGCGGCCATCGGTTCTGCGATCGGCGCTTCCTTCGGCGGACAAATTGGATTTACCGGAACCAGCGGCCCGGGAATTTGCCTTAAATCTGAAGCGATCAATTTGGCCGTCATGACAGAACTTCCGCTGATTATTATGGATGCCCAGCGCGGCGGGCCCAGTACGGGAATGCCGACCAAAACTGAACAAACAGATCTTCTGCAGGTTTTATTCGGAAGAAACGGCGAATCTCCGATTGCCGTTGTTTCTCCGAAGACAGCCTCGGATTGTTTTACCATGGCCATCGAAGCAGTCAGAATCGCAATCAAGTATATGACGCCGGTTATTTATCTGACAGAAGCTGATGTTATCAATTCGGCAGAACCTTGGAAACTTCCGGAGCTTGATCAATTGCCGAAAATCGAAGTCCATCATCCGAAAGCGGGAAACGGTCCTTTTCTCCCTTATTCGAGAAATCCTGAAACGCTGGCTCGTCCCTGGGCTATTCCGGGAACACCGGGACTTGAGCATCGGATCGGAGGACTTTCAAAAGCAGATTTAACGGGAAATGTCAGTTATGACGGCCCAAACAATCAGAAGATGGTGAATTATCGGGCTGAGAAAATCAGTGGAATTGCCAACGACATTCCCGAAGTCGAAATTCATGGTCCTAAATCCGGCAAACTGCTGGTTCTTGGGTGGGGAGGCACTTACGGGCCCATTTATCAGGCCGTTGTGGATTTGAAAGCGCAGGGAATTGATGTATCGCAGGCACATCTTAATTACCTCAATCCGTTTCCGAGAAATTTGGGAAAAATATTGAGCCAATTCAGGCACATTCTGATTCCGGAACTCAATTCAGGTCAACTGTTAATGTTAATTAGAAGTTCGTTTCCCGGAACGAATGCAATCGGATTAAACAAAGTTCAGTGTCAACCGTTTAAAGTTGAAGAAATTATAAATAAGATCAAGGAAATTTTATGATCCCATCACCTGCTTTACAAGAGTGCACTTTGAAGCAAATCACAGGAGTCGTATCTTCTTTTATAAAGTGCACTCTTGTATCTTTAAAAGATTTCGCGGCTCCGCCGCGAAAAAAACAGGTGATGGGATGAGTCCTACAGATGTGACTAAGTTACCGTACACGCGAGAAGATTTTGTATCGGGCCAGGAAGTCCGCTGGTGTCCGGGTTGCGGAGATTACTCCATTTTGGCAACCATGCAAAGAACTTTGGCGAAGTTTGATTTGCCAAAAGAAAAATATGTGTTTATTTCGGGGATCGGATGTTCGAGCCGTTTTCCGTATTATATGAATACGTATGGGTTCCATTCCATTCACGGCCGGGCCATGACGATCGCTACCGGTTTAAGATGTATCAATCCGGAACTTTCGATTTGGGTCATTACCGGTGACGGTGACGGATTAAGCATCGGCGGAAATCACTTGATGCATTCCATGCGCCGGAATATTAATTTTAATATTCTACTCGTGAATAACCGGATTTACGGTTTGACCAAGGGGCAATATTCTCCCACATCGCCAATTGGAAAAGTAACCAAGTCGACTCCGGAAGGTTCGATTGATTATCCGGTCAATTCACTTTGCATCGCGATTGCCTCGGAAGCCACATTTATCGCCAGAACACTTGATAGTATTCCGGCTCATATGGGTTCTGTTTTAGAACGGGCCATGAAACATAAGGGTATTTCCTTTGTCGAAATTTATCAGAATTGCAATATTTTTAATGACAAAGCGTTTGAACCGGTGACCGGCCGTGACCATCGCGATGACCGGATGGTTCTCCTGGAGCACGGAAAACCGCTTGTTTTCGGGAAGGAAAGAAATAAGGCCATTCGACTCAAAGGACTTCAGCTTGAAATTGTGGATTACAAAGAAGGAATGGATCCAAAAGAACTACTCCTTCACAATGAGCATGATCCTGAACCGAGTTACGCTTATCTTCTTACGCGAATGGAGTATCCCAATATGCCGGTACCGTTCGGAGTGTTTCGAAACATTACCAAGCCCACTTATGATGAAATGCTGGAAGCGCAAGTACAACAGGCGATCAAAGCAAAGGGAAAAGGGGATCTCAAAAATTTGATTTATGGCTCAGACACCTGGACAGTTAAATAATAAAACGATTAAATGTCCTTCCTGCGGCATTGATAATATTCTGGGGAGCGACCGGTGTGAACAGTGCCTGCACTCTCTCATGCAGACCGGCCTTCCTCAGCCCAAAAAAGAAGATAAGTTTCAATCTGCGATCATGTCAAATCCGGTTTCTGAGCTTTTAACCGGCAAAGATCTGCTGGTTTGCAGTCCGGATGACACCATTCAAAAAGTCGTAAAAATTTTTCAAAAAGAAGGCAAAAAATGTATTTTGGCTTACGAGAAGAAAAAGTTAGTCGGAATCTTAAGCAACCGTGATTTGCTTCTTCGCGTTGCCGGTAAGTATAAAGACCTGTCCAAAGTTAAGGTTAGAGAAGTAATGACCCCGAATCCCGAATATGTAACCGCGGATGTTCCAATTGCTTATGTGGTCAATAAAATGGCCATGGGCGTTTGCCGGCATGTTCCCGTTTTAGCGAGCGATGGCACTCCTTACAGCCTTGTCATTATCAAAGATGTCCTCGGCTATTTAGCCCGCCGGCGAAAATCTTCTTCCTGATACCGGTATTTTTCATCTTGACGTTTTGGTTGCAAACTTCCCTCGAAAACAATACAATACCCCTTCGCTGTATTCTTATGGCAAACCGATCTCTGAAATTATCTGAGAACGTCGCTGGAAAGTTTTACGTTGATCATACCTGTATTGACTGCGATTTGTGCCGCCAGACAGCGCCAACAAATTTTTCAAGAAATTCGGAAAAAGGTTATAGTTACGTATCAAAACAATCCGCAACGACTGAAGAAGAGAAACAGTGTGAACAGGCCAGGGCGGAATGCCCCGTTGATTCAATCGGAAACGACGGAGAAGATTAAGAATGTCATTCCCGCATAGGCGAGAATCCAAAATAGAGATCCCTGATAAAAATCCGCCAAAATACTCGGCGGCTCCGCTGCGAAATTTAGCGGACCTTCGGGGATGACAAGGAGAGAATGAATGGTGCTTGAAACGACGCTTGCCGGAGCATTTCCAAAAATTGGCGACACGACAGAGGAACAAAAGTTGCGCCGCAGCCTGCATCAATTTGATAAAGGCGAAATTAACGACGAAGATTTAGCCCAGATTAAAAACGAAGTCACCGAAGAAGTCATTCGTCTGCAATTGGAAATCGGACTGGACATCGTGACCGACGGTTTGATCCGCTGGGATGATCCGCTGACTTATCTGGCGCGCAAAATGAATGGATTTGAAATCAGCGGTTTGATCCGTTATTTTGACACCAACACATTTTACCGGCAGCCCATCGTTGAATCCCGTGTCGAGCATGTCCGGCCAATGCTGGTCAATGATTTTCAATTCGCGCAGGACCACAGCTCAAAACCTGTGAAAGTGGTTTTAACCGGTCCTTATACGATGGCCAAACTTTCGAGGAACCGGTTCTACCGGGAATTCAAACAGCTTGTGTTTGATTTGGCCCATCTGTTTCATCGTGAAGTTGCGGCTTTGGAAGAAGCCGGCTGTAAATACATTCAATTGGATGAACCGGCTTTGCTCTGGTTCAAACAAGACCTCCCACTTTTCCTCCAAGTTTATGAAATTCTAACCGCGCAGCTTACAAAAGCTGAGAAAATCGTGCAATTTAATTTCGGCAACATTGAGGGCATTTATCCCAAGATTCTTAATTTGAATGTTGAGCGAATTGGGCTTGAACTGACGCCGGGACACAAAAATTGGGACGTAATTAAATCAGCGCCGTTTACCAAGAAATTGATGGCCGGGATTGTGGATGCCCGAAATACCAAGATGGAATCTGAATCTGAATTGGTGCAGTTGCTTCACCAGCTTGGTGAGAGCGTGAATTTGGACACCACCTGGATTTCCACAAGTCACAGCCTTGAATTTTTACCGCGTAGTAATGCACGCAAGAAACTCGAACTTTTGACTCATGTTGCAAAGCAATTAAGAGGAGCGAGCGTTTCATGATTCTTCCCACAACCACAGTCGGCAGTTTTCCGAAACCAGAATATTTAACCAAAGCCAGATTTCAATTTTCAAAAGATCAAATTTCAAAGGCCCAACTCGAGGAGCTTGAGCGAAAGGCCACCCGTGAATGGATCCAGTTTCAGGATGAAATCGGGATTGATATCTTGGTTGACGGCGAAATGTACCGCGGGGATATGGTCACTTATTTCGCCGAAAATTTTAAAGGATTTGAAATCAGCGGGCTTGTTCGTTCCTATGGAAATCGTTTTTATCGAAAGCCCGTAGCGGTCGGAGAAATCGAGCGCGCCAATCCAGTGACCGTGGCGTGGTATAAATTTGCTCAGGGTCTGACCAAGAAACCTGTAAAAGGCATGCTCACGGGGCCTTATACGATTATGGATTGGTCTTTCGATGAATATTATCCGTCGCGCCGTGATTTTTGTTTGCGTTTAGCGCAAGTGGTTCATGAGGAAGCCAAAGATCTTGAAGCGGCAGGGGCTCAATATATTCAAATTGACGAACCGGCCGTTTCCGTGCGTCCGGAAGAGCTGGAACTTGCGATTGAAGCCATGGGAATTGTGACCCAGGGGCTCAAAGCGTACACGTTGACCCACATTTGTTACGGTGATTTCCCAAAGATTTATCCCAAGATGCTTCAAATTCCCGTGAATCAAATTGATCTTGAACTTTCCAACAATGAATTTGATTTACTGGATCTGTTCAAAAAATCTCCGTTTACCAGTGACATCGGCCTGGGTGTTCTCGATGTTCATAGTCATCGCGTTGAAACCAAGGACGAAGTGAAGGCGCGTATTTTGAAAGCGCTTAAATTTATTCCGAAGGAAAAAATTTACGTCAGCCCCGATTGCGGGCTTAAAACTCGTGAAGTGGAAGAAACAAAAGAAAAACTTCGCGTAATGGTTGAAGCCGCCCGAGAAATTCGCGAAAGTTTGTAGTTTTGGCAAAATCCGCAGTGGCGACATTTAGGGCGCCCTGTTTGATTGATTCAAAGGGTGCGAAAATCGCACCTCTATAAAGATGTCTAAATTCTTTTATATTTTTTTCCTGGTTATTACCGGAATCAGTTTAGCGTTTCCTCACCAGCTAAAATCGGAAGAGACAATGGCCGAACTTAAAGAAGGCATCAAAGCACCGGATTTTACATTACCGTCAAGCGATGGCGGGGAAGTAAGCCTATCTGATTTCAAAGGGAAGAAAGCAGTGGTCTTATATTTTTACCCAAAAGACGATACGCCGGGTTGCACCAAAGAAGCCTGCTACTTTCGCGATCTTCAGAAAAAATTTCAAGCTGCCGGCGCTGAAATTTTCGGCGTCAGTTTCGATCATCTTGACTCTCACAAAAAATTTATCCAAAAATATAAACTTCCTTTTCCTCTTCTTTCGGATGCCGACAAATCCGTCGCTGCAAAATACGGCGTTTATAAAGAAAAAAGCATGTACGGGCGTTTTTTTCTGGGGATTGAACGTACTACTTTTGTGATTGATAAAGACCAGAAAATTGCCAAAATCTTTCCAAAAGTCAAAGTGGAAGGTCACGCCAAAGAAGTTTTAGCCGCGCTCAAGAATCTCTCGTAAGATTCAATTTTTCCCCGCTGTTTTTAAGCTGTTAATCAAATTTTCAAAGTCCGGTTTTCATAGGAGCCTAGACGCTGGTTTTCTTTTTGCATTTTGAGTATCCCTGGGCTATACTACCCACTCAACTTTTACCGGTTTAAACCTATGAAACAATTGAAGATAGGTCTTCTTGGTCTGGGCCAAGTAGGGAGTGGTGTTTATTCGATTTTAAAATCGAAAGGATCGTTCCTTGCCCGAAAAACAGGGACTTCTTTTGAAATTCGTGTTGTTGCCGTCAAACACAGATCCAAAAAACGTCTGGCGAAACCGAACAGTAGCCAATTAACTTACGACGCTCACCGGCTGGTTCAAAATCCAGATCTAGACGTTATTGTTGAAGTGATCGGAGGAATTCATCCAGCCAAAGAATTGATTTTGAAAGCGCTTCGTTCGGGAAAACATGTGGTTACCGCAAATAAAGCGCTTTTGGCGGAACATGGACGTGAGCTGTTTCACGAGGCTGGAAAGCTTGGACGCCATCTTTTTTTTGAAGCCAGTGTTGGCGGCGGCATCCCGGTGATTAAGGTGCTCCGGGAAGGGCTGATCGCAAATCGGATCAATTCCATTTACTCGATTATCAACGGAACCTCCAATTACATTCTGACTAAAATGTCGGAAGATCATTTGGATTTTAAAGATGCGCTGGAATTGGCTCAAAAGAAAGGTTACGCAGAAGCGGATCCGACGTTGGATATCGAGGGAATCGATGCCGCCCACAAATTAACGATTTTGGCGAGCCTCGTTTTTGGCGGATGGGTCAATTTCAAGGACATTTATGTCCGCGGAATTTCAAGCATTCGAAGCGAAGACATTTCTTTTGCCCACGAATTTGGATATACGATTAAACTGCTGGCCGTTGCGAAAAAAAATAGAGATGGGATTCAAGCGCATGTGCAGCCGACGCTTCTTCCGAAAGCTCATGTGCTTTCAAACGTCCGTGGTTCGTACAACGCGGTGCTGATGCAAGGGGATGAAGTCGGCGATGTTTTGCTTTACGGCAGGGGTGCGGGCAGCAAACCGACCGGAAGCGCCGTGGTCAGCGATTTAATTGATTTATCGAGACTCAATGAAAATGACAGGCTGTTTATGCCGGATTTAAACCCGATTAAAGTCAAAAATATTTCAACGCTTTTATCCCGTTATTATTTGAGATTTCACATTGTCGATCGGCCGGGTGTGCTGGCTAAAATTTCGAATGTACTGGGACGACACAATATCAGTATCAGTGATGTCATCCAAAAAGAACGCCGCGCGGGCAGTGTGGTGCCGCTGATTCTACTGACCCATGGTACACAGGAAGATTCAGTCAGAAAAGCCGTGCAGGTTATTGACCGCTTGTCTATTTTAAAAGAGAAAACCCAAGTTTTGAGAATTGAAGAATAAACAGCCTATCCTGACGCGTTTTGCAATGAGGGAATCATAGCGTGGAACAGATTAAGAAAGTACCCGTCAAAAAAATTGGAATCATTGAGCGCTATCAGGAATTCCTTCCCGTGACCGATAAAACGCCGATCATTTCACTCAATGAGGGAAATACGCCCCTCATTTTGGCCGAAGCGCTTCCTTCTGAAATTGGGTTGGGGGATGTAAAAATTTATTTCAAATTTGAAGGTTTGAATCCAACCGGTTCTTTCAAAGACCGGGGAATGACGATGGCGGTTTCAAAGGCGATGGAAGCCGGCGCAAAATCAATTATGTGCGCTTCAACCGGAAATACCTCTGCTTCCGCTGCTGCATTTGCTTCGCGTTGCAAAATGAAATGTTTCGTTTTGATTCCGGAAGGAAAAATTGCAAAAGGAAAGCTTTTACAGGCCTTTCGTTATGGTGCCAAAGTGATTATTGTTAAAGGAAATTTTGATGCCGCTTTGGATCTCGTTAAGGAAATCACGACCCATTATCCAATCCAGATTGTGAATTCCGTGAATCCGTACCGGATTGAAGGCCAGAAAACCGCGGCTTTTGAAATTTGCGACGATTTAGGCGATGCACCGGATTATCATGCAATTCCAGTTGGAAACGCGGGAAATATCACGGCTTACTGGAGAGGGTACAAAGAATATAAAAAAGCGGGCAAATCTGAAACACTTCCGAAAATGCTAGGGTTTCAAGCGGCAGGATCAGCTCCGATTGTTTTGAATCAGGTGGTCAAAAATCCGGAAACCATTGCTACCGCCATTCGCATCGGCAATCCGGCCAGTTGGCAAAGTGCGGTCCAGGCCCGCGATGAGTCAGGCGGAATTATTGATAGGGTGACGGATGAGGAAATTACATGGGCTTACAAATTTATTGCGGAACGTGAAGGCGTTTTTGCAGAACCTGCTTCTGCTGCTGCGGTCGCCGGCGTGATTAAACTAGCGAAGAACCATTATTTTAAAAAAGGAAGCAAAATTGTGTGCACCCTTACAGGTTCCGGTTTGAAAGATCCTGAGTTTGCTTTAAGTTTTGACGATAAAATGGATGCCGTTGAACCCACCATGAAAGCAGTATTAGGAACGATTGGATTTTAATATGATCCCACCATCTGCTTTTGGCCCACAGGGCCAATTTTCATTGAATCCAAAACGTTATGAAAATCCGCCTGCGGCGGGAAAGCAGGTGGTGGGATGAAATATCTTGTGATTATTCCCGACGGAATCGGCGATCAGCCAAACGAAGTGCTCGGCGGAAAAACTCCGCTTGAAGTGGCCCGCATTCCCAACCTTACCTATTTTGCAAAAATGGGGAAAATCGGAACGCTTCGCACGGTTCAAGACAGGTTAGAGCCGGCCGCGCATGTTGCTTTTGCCTCTTTAATGGGTTACGAACCCAAACACTATTTAAGCGGCCCGGGCCCGCTTGAAGCGGCGAATCTTGAAGTGAAGCTGGAGGAAAATGAAATCGCGTTTCAAATGAATTTCATTACCGAAGCCGAAGGAATTTTAGCAGACCCCACAGCTGGCCATGTCGCCATTCGTGAATCAAAGGCCTTGATTAATTTCCTCAATAAAAAACTGGCCAGTGATTTCGTCCGTTTCTTTCCCGGCAACGGACGTCGACACATTGCAGTGATTAAAGATGCCCGTGGTTTTACAGCACTTTCCGCCGTCTGCTCTGATCCTGAAACGATCGTCGGGAAACCCATTCATCAGCATTTGCCTAAAGGGCCCGGCGATGATTTGATCAAGAAATTAATTTATGATGCAAAATCGCTGCTTCAGGATCATGAGATTAATCAGGTGCGGATCGATTTGGGAGAAAATCCGGCCAATATGATCTGGCTTTACGGCCAAGGGTCCGTGCCGAATTTACCTAAATTTTCGACTCATTTTCCGAGCATTAACGGTGCGTGCATTTCCACACATGAGGCCGTCAAAGGATTTTCGCGTTTAATCGGACTGACGGTAGTTGAATTTTCATCGACGCACGCTTTTCCGGATTTTGATTATGAGGGTCAAGGGGACGTTATGTTGGAATTAATTAAAGAAAAAGATTTTGTTTGTATGCATATTCGCGCCTGTGATGAGGCGGCCAAAGCCGGTGACATTAAACAAAAGGTATTGTCACTCGAAGCGATTGATCATCACATTGTCGGCGCTGCAAAGACCTTTTACGAATTGGAAAAAGACGTGCGCATTTTAATCGCGCCGCTTTTGAATACGCCGACCCAGCTAAAAACCCATACGAGAGAATCGGTTCCGTTTATTTTTGCCGGTAAAAATGTCATGCGGGACGAAATCGAATTTTTTAACGAAGCCACCGCTCAACTTTCCTCCTTGAGATTTAAAGAGGGTTGGAAGTTAATTGACCATGTCATGAGCGGAAAAGATTTAAGTTAGTCATGGCCTTAATTGTTCAAAAATTTGGCGGCAGTTCTGTTGCAAATGCCGAGCGCATCAAACGAGTGGCTCAGCGCGTGGTCGATACAAAGCACAAAGGCCACAAGTTGGTTGTGGTGGTTTCTGCTTTGGCCGATACGACGGACGATCTTTTGAAATTGGCCGCTCAAATTACGGACCATCCCAGTGAGCGCGAAATGGATATGCTGCTGGCTACGGGTGAGCAGGTATCGATTTCGCTTCTTTCGATGGCCATTCAAAAATTGGGTGAGAAAGCGATCTCCTTTACCGGGCCGCAAGTCGGAATTATCACCGATCAGATCCATACCAAAGCTCGCATTTTGGATATTAATACCGATCGTATTGATGCGGCGTTAAGGACCGGGCATATTGTCATCGTTGCCGGATTTCAGGGAAAGACAGTGACGGAAGAAATAACGACACTTGGCCGAGGCGGTTCCGATTTGACCGCGGTGGCTTTGGCGAAAGCGCTGAAGGCTAAATACTGCGAAATTTTTACGGATGTGGACGGAATTTTTACCGCCGATCCGAGAATCGTTCCGGACGCAAGAAAATTGAATCAAATCAGTTATGATGAAATTATGGAACTGGCCTCACTCGGCGCTCAAGTGATGCAGTCGCGATCGATTGAAGTCGGAAAAAAGTTTAACGTTCCTATCTATGTTCGTTCGAGCCTGAACCATTCGGAGGGTACTTTGATTACGAAAGAAACTGCAAAAATGGAAGATGTGGTAGTGAGCGGTGTTGCTTTAAATCAGAATGAGGCAAAAATTACAATTTTTAAAGTTCCGGATAAACCGGGCGTTGCCGCAAAAATTTTTAAGACGATCGCTGATGATCATATTAATGTAGATATGATCATTCAGAATAAAACGGCAACCAAAAGTACGGATATTTCATTCACGGTATTTAAGCATGAATTAAAACGGGCGATGGAAGCCGTTTGGAAAGCGGCCAGATCGGTCGGTGCGGCCCATGTCAGTTGTGATGAACATATCGCAAAGATCAGCATTGTCGGCGTGGGCATGAAATCACATTCCGGTGTTGCTTCAAAAATGTTCGGTGTTTTGGCCAAAAACAAAATTAATATCGATATGATTTCAACCTCGGAAATTAAAATTTCCTGTGTTATCGAAGGGAACAAAGGGAAGAAAGCGGCCCAGGTCATTCATCGGGCATTCGGATTGGGAAAAAAGTAAACATGTCTAAAATACAAATTTACGATACAACCTTACGCGACGGTACACAGGGAGAAGGCGTCAGTCTTTCTGTGAATGATAAACTCATGCTGGCTAAGCGTTTTGATCAGTTTGGGATCGACTATATTGAAGGCGGCTGGCCTGGTTCAAACCCCAAAGACCTTGCTTTCTTTAAAGAAGTTAAGAAATTAAAATTTAAACACGCGAAAATTGCCGCGTTTGGTTCTACCCGCCGCGCCAATTCCAAAGTGGCCGGTGATGGTAACGTAAAAGCACTGCTTGAGGCCGGCACCAAAACCGTTACCATTTTCGGAAAGAGCTGGGATTTTCATGTGACGGAAGTGTTTAAAACATCGCTCAAAGAAAATCTGGCCATGATTCGGGATACGGTTGATTATTTGAAATCCAAAAAATTGGAAGTCATTTATGATGCCGAACATTACTTTGACGGATTTCGGGAAAATCCGGAGTACGCCATCAAAACCATTCGCGAAGCGGTTACTGCCGGCGCAGACATGGTCGTGTTATGTGATACCAATGGTGGTAGTATTCCGCATCAAGTCGCGGTGGCGGTGAAACGTGCGCGAAAAGCCGTGAAAACCCCGCTTGGAATTCATGTGCATAATGACGGTGATTTAGCGGTTGCCAATTCCATGGCAGCAATTGAACATGGTGCGATTCAGGTTCAGGGAACCATTAATGGATACGGCGAGCGGTGCGGAAACGCAAATCTGACCAGTGTTATTCCGCTGCTTCAATTAAAATTGGGTTTGAAGGTACTTTCTCCGAAAAAACTCCAGGAACTAACAGAGCTTTCCCATTACGTGGCCGAAGTGTGCAACATGCCGATCGAAAACAATCAACCTTTTACGGGACAGTCGGCCTTTGCTCATAAAGGCGGCGTTCACGTGAACGCGATGCTCAAGAACCGAAAAACATATGAACACATCACTCCGGGTTTGGTTGGAAATCATACACGTTTTTTAGTTTCCGAGTTGAGCGGAAAATCGAACGTGATCCTGAAAGCCAAGGAGCTCGGCATTGAACTGGATCCAAACGCTTCCCATACGAAAACCATTCTTCAAAAGGTGCGTGATTTGGAAAATCAGGGTTACCATTTTGAAGCGGCTGAAGCCAGTTTCGAACTTTTGATGAAAAAGGAACTCGGAACGTACAAAAAGTTTTTTATCGTCAAAAGTGCCGGCATTTCCAATGAAATCATCGGAGACACCAATCCGACCGTTGAAGCAACCGTAAAAATTCAAGCGAAGGAAAAAGAAGAGCAAGCTACGGAAATCGGAAACGGCCCGGTTGACGCCCTGTACAAAGCGCTTCGTAAAGTGTTAAACAAATTTTATCCTGAGATCGATAAAATTCATCTGACTGATTACAAAGTCCGGGTTGTTGATTCTCAAGCCGGCACTGCTTCCAAAGTCCGTGTCTTTATTCAATTTCAAGACGAAGCCCATACTTGGTCTACCGTGGGCGTCTCAGAAAACATTATTGAAGCCTCCTGGCATGCTTTAGTTGAGGCTGTCGAATATAAACTCCTCAAAGGATAATTCTTTTCCTATGTGGTTCTTGGGAAAAATTTTAATTTCGGCGATTATTATTGCGTTCGCTTCCTGGCTGGCCGGCCAAAAAACTTTTTTGGCGGGTTTTATCGTTGCTTTGCCTGTCACTTCTATTTTGACTCTTCTTTTTTCTTACCTTGAATATCGTGACATAACCAAAATCAACGAACTGGCGGTTTCGATTTTGGTTTCTGTTCCGCTCTCGCTTCTTTTCTTCCTGCCGTTTGCTTTGAACCGCTGGCTGAAGATGAATTTTGCCTTGTCATTTGGTTTGGGCTTTTTGTTTTTATTTGTTGCTTTTTTAATTCATCATTCATTATTTAAAAATTCAGTTTAACATGGCTTCTGCCGAACTTCCTCCGCGCTATAGTTCCAAAGACGTTGAATCCAAATGGTATTTGGTTTGGGAATCATCTGGTTATTTTAAACCGGCGGTGGATCTAAAAAAGAAACCGTTCACCATGGTCATCCCACCGCCTAATGTGACCGGAATCCTTCACATGGGTCATGCGCTCAACAATACGATTCAGGACATTCTTATTCGCTGGCACCGAATGCAAGGTGATCCATCGCTTTGGGTCCCCGGAGTGGACCACGCGGGCATCGCGACCCAAAACGTAGTTGAGAAAAAATTAGCCAAAGAAGGAAAAACCCGCCACCAGCTTGGCCGTGAAAAATTTGTCGAAGCGGTTTGGAAGTGGAAGGAAGAATACGGTTCCACGATCGTCAAGCAGCTCAGACGTCTTGGCGCTTCCTGCGACTGGTCGCGCGAACGTTTTACGATGGACGAAGGACTTTCCCGAGCTGTTCGCGAAGCATTTGTCACGCTTTACGAACGCGGCCTGATTTACCGCGGCGATTACATTATTAATTGGTGCCCGCGCTGCCAAACTGCGCTTTCTGATGAAGAAGCGGTCCATCAGGAAATTGAAGGTGCCCTTTATTACATTCAATATCCCGTGGAAAATTCCAAGGACCATGTAGTTGTGGCAACAACCCGTCCGGAAACCATGCTGGGCGACACAGCCGTTGCAATTAATCCAAAAGATAAACGTTATCAGCACCTTCGCGGCAAAAAAGTGGTTCTTCCGCTTCTTGACCGTTTAATTCCAGTGATTGAAGATGATTTTGTCGATCCGGAATTCGGTACTGGAATTGTCAAAGTCACACCGGCTCATGATCCCAATGACTTTGCGATGGGCGCACGCCATAAACTCCCGATTATAAATATCATGAATTTCGATGCTTCTATTAATGAAAATGGAGGTAAGTACAAAGGACTGGACCGTTTCGAAGCTCGAAAACGGGTAGTTCTGGATCTTCAATCCAAAGGACTTTTCGAGAAAAATACCGTTCACCGGCATTCCGTTGGTCATTGCTACCGATGTCACACCATTGTTGAACCGTATTTGTCCAAGCAGTGGTTTGTCAAAATGAAGCCGCTTGCCGAGAAAGCGTTGAAAGCGCACCGGGAAGGGGAAGTAAAATTTTATCCCGAGCGCTGGAACAAAGTTTATGTAAGCTGGCTTGAAAATATTCGCGACTGGTGCATTTCCCGCCAAATTTGGTGGGGCCATCAAATTCCGGTTTGGTATTGCGAAGGAGATGGAAAATGTTTACTAGATTGTAAGCAGCCAATCGTTTCACGAAAAGATCCTCTAAAATGTCCAGCTTGTGGATCGAAAAATTTAAGACGCGATCCAGACGTTCTCGATACCTGGTTCAGTTCCTGGCTGTGGCCATTTTCAACACTTGGCTGGCCCCCTTCGGGGACTGCTTCGCCGCCGGACAAAACAAAAGATCTTGAATATTTTTACCCCACTTCCGTTTTGGTTACCGCGCAGGAAATTATTTTCTTTTGGGTGGCGCGTATGATCATGGCTGGGCTTGAATTTAAAGGCGAAGTTCCGTTTCATTCTGTGTTTATTCACGGCACAGTCCGAGTTGAAGGCGGTCAAAAAATGTCCAAATCACTCGGCAATATTATTGATCCGCTCGAAATCATTGATGAAATGGGTGCCGACGCGCTTCGGTTTTCGCTGATGATGCTGGCTGCGACAGATGTTTATCTCTCGCGCGAAAAATTTGAAATGGGCCGCAATTTCAGCAATAAGATTTGGAATGCCACCCGATTTGTCATGACCCATTTGGAAGGATTTGAAAAACTCGAAGACCCCCAAAAATTAAAAAATTTATCCGCTTTTGATAAGTGGATTTTAACCGAACTAGACCGCGCAGTAGTTGAAATTAATGAATGTTTGTCCAATTTCAAGTTCAATGAAGCGGCGAACGCCGTTTATCATTTCTTCTGGGGTTCTTTCTGCGATTGGTACCTCGAACTTGTCAAAGTCATCTTAATGGGAAAAGGATTATCTGAACGAAAGCGGGTTGTCCAAACTATTTTGGTTTATGTGCTTGAGAAAAGCATGCGCCTACTTCATCCTTTTATGCCGTTCATCAGCGAAGAAATATGGCATTTCTTGAAAGAACGTGTAAAATCTGATTTGTTTCAGAAAGATACGATTATGCAAGTGCAATGGCCGGTTCTTTCATTTAAAGACCAATTTGAACGAGAAGCGGGGCAAGTACATATTTTTCAGGATGCCGTGACCGGAATTCGGGATTTGAGAACGCGTCTCGGTTTGAAGCCGTCTGAAAAATTAGATTACGTCAAAATAATTGTCAAAAATGATGAGATTCGAGAATCCTTTGATAAAAGTAAAGATTTTAAATCCGCAATCTCTAATCTTTGCCATTTAGAACAAATCGAGATTGCGACGGAGGGATTGAAAGAGCCTGGAATGGTTAGCAGAGTTTATGGAAATATGGAAATTTTTGTGGCCGGGCTTTCGAGCGAAAACTTAAAAACCGAAGAAGATCGAACCCAGAAAAAAATCACCGAGCTTGAAGGCGTCATTCGCGGAATCGAGTCCCGGTTATCCGATTCCAAATTTGTTGCGAATGCGCCAGAAGAAATTGTCGAGAAGGAAAAGGAAAAGAAAGAAGACTTAAGGCAAAAACTCGCGGCTTATCGTGAGAATTTAGCTTTGTTTAAACAATAAAAAGGAGAATAAGGAATGAATAAGAAGATGATGTTTGTTGTTCTCGCACTAATTGTCATGGCGCAGGTCGTGACGGGATGCTGTAACCGGTGTAATAAAAAATCCGAAATGGCCTACGGATCGGTTCCTGTGACTTCTGCGGCTCAGACACAGGCTTATAGTTCGCAGCCTGCCGCCGGAAATTATTCCGCAAACCGTCAAGCGATTAAGTAGTTGTAGGATTGCCACGGCAATTCCTTCCTCCCTTGTGGGGGAAGGTTAGGATGGGGGGATAAAGCAAAACTTTAAACCCCCACCTCTGTCCTCCCCATAAAGGGGGAGGAAGGAACACAGGAGGTTTTTATGAAGGTCAATATTGGAATTGATACAAAAAAAAGAGAAGGTGTCGTGGACGTTTTAAACACGCTTCTGTCCGACGAATATATAGTGTATACAAAAACCCGTAATTATCATTGGAACGTGACGGGCCCGCAGTTTAATGATCTTCACAAATTTTTTGAGGCTCAATACGAAGCTTTAAATGATATGGTCGACCGAGTCGCTGAACGGGCGCGGTCTTTGGGCGGCAAAGCGCTCGGCACCTTAAAAGAGTTTTTGGATGAGACACGGCTTAAAGAAACTCCTGCTCAATATCCAAATGCCGAAAAGATGCTTTCGAATCTTTTGGCGGACCACGAAACGGTTATTCAGTCTTTACGAAAAGATTTGGAAACCTGTGCCAATGAATATCAGGATCAAGGAACGACCGATTTTTTGACCGGACTCATGGAAGAGCATGAAAAAATGGCCTGGATGCTGCGCTCCTTCTTAGAGAGCAAGTAACGTTCATTCGCATTACGCCTGGGCGGAAATTGAGGTTTAAAATTCTGCTTCTGAAATTCCCTAAGTTGCCGATTCTTTAAAGTATGAACCGTCCATTGGACCCTGAAATCTTTAGGAAACACCATCTCCATTCACCCTATAACCGTGGTTTTTACACTCTCCTTTTAATCCTTGTTGTTTTAGGGGTTGGTACCTTAGGGATGCACCTCATTGAAGGGTTTTCCTATCTCGATTCCTTTTACTTTATCAGTATGATTGCTACGGGCCAAGGGCCCCCTCCGATCTTAAATATCAACACGGCTTTGGGGAAAATTTTTGTTTCTTTCATGGCTTTTCTTTCAGTCGGTTCTATGGTTGCCGCATTTGGTTTTTTATTCGGCCCATTCCTCGGTAAATTGTGGCGGATCGGCGTATTTAAATTTGAAAAAGAACTGCATCATCTAAGCTCAAAAAAATAATATGGTGCGGAGGAGGCAAAAGTCTATGGCAAAAAATGGAACCTTAAAAAAGCTTTCGGCGGGGAAAGTCACCATTTTGAAACTGAAAAACCGAAAAGGTTATGCTGCAGTCTGTTTCAACAATCTAACCGAAGGAAAAACGCCTCAGCAGGCATTTGAACGTTTATATCATCCGCTCCGCCGAATGGGGTTTGAGCTTGCCGGTTCCGCTCCCAAAGCCAGATAAGCAAAGCAGATTAAATGAGTAAAATCAAATTGATTTTTACGGCCGCCCTTCTTTTTAGTTTTCTCGGAGTGTCAAGTTCTTATGCCCGAAACATGACTTGCCGGGTTGTTAATCAGAAAGGCGAAATCGCCGGTATTTATGTTCATTCTTCAGTTTCTTTTCCCGCATGCAGCTGTTCCAACGAGGATCTGCCGGGAAAATTTAAAAGCGTTTGCGCAAATTCATTGAAGTCATTTTAGGTTTTCCTCAGTTCCCTAAAGCCGGATTTTTTAGTATAATTCTGCCTATATGGGCAAATATACCGAAGCGCTTCGCAAAATCGAAGAAGAACGGGTTAAGAAAGTCCCGGACCCGAAAGTTTTATCACACAATCTCGATTTTCGAAACTATGCCATCGGGATCTCGGTTGTTGGGGTTGTGATCATCATTTTGGTTTATTCTTACGGCGTTTATAGCGGGTCTCGATCGAAAAAACCGGTACCAGCCGAAATATCTGTTGCGAGCCCGGTTCAACAAGTCTCCAACGCCGATCAAAATGCGATGCTTCTTGAGAACGTGGAGAAAATGATGCAGCTTCCATTGAGTCAAGAGAGACCTGTCATTAAACCGGAAGTTAATGCCCAGGTTGAGTCAACCATAAAACCCGAAGAGACGGGTACTCCTAACATTGAAACGCCTGCGCCCAAGGATTTCTACACGATTCAACTGGTTGCTTATGAACAAGAGAGTATGGCGAAACTGGAGGCCCGAAAACTTTTAGCGCAGGGATATAAGCCGCTTATTTTGCGCAGTTCAAATTTTTTCAAAGTTTGTATAGGTAAATTTCCAATCAAAGAACAGGCGGAACTCGAGCTTCAGAGAATTAAGACAACATTCGATGGACGTACGTATTACGATGCGTTCATCCGCTTGGTTAAGGCAAAAACTCCAAACTTAACAGGAAAGCAAACTTCTCTATAGCGATGCCCAACCAAAAAGGAGGGAGCATGTTAAAACAAGCTTGTTTAGTCTGTAAAATCGCCGGTGCTCTGGCCATTATCGGAGCGTTAAATTGGGGATTAGTAGGGGTTGCTCATCTGAACGTGGTGGAACGGATTTTTGGTTCGGTGACAGCTGTCACCCGGATGATTTATATTTTAGTTGGTTTATCAGGGCTTGCTTTGTTATTGAGTTATTTTAGGGTCTGTCCAGCTTGTAAGAAAGCGTGAGGAAATTAAAAACGACTGTCATTTTGTCCCACAGGAACTGTCCTGACTTCCAATTAATAATGTAATGAGAGTCGGGGCTGAGGCCATGTAGGCCGCCGGTTGTTTGAGCGGCGGATGGCCGCTTGGTCTTCCGGTGCCGGACGGTCGGTCCGGCGAAGAATCAGTAAGTAGATCCTTCGCTTCGCTCAGGATGACAAAGGATTAAAAGGTGACAGTCAAAAATGGTTTTGGCTGTCACCTTTTAATTTAAAGAGGACTTGAATGGGAGTTTTGCTTCAACTTCACAATATTTCAAAACGTTACGGAATCAAGTACATTCTTGAGGAGGCCTCCGCCTCTTTTTCAGAGGATCAAAAAATCGCTTTTATTGGAAGAAACGGGGCCGGGAAATCAACGCTTTGTAAAATTATTATCGGGCAGGAGAAAATGGATTCCGGCTCAGTCACCCGGAATTCAGATCTTCGCTTGAGTTATCTCGAACAGCACGACCCGTTTCAGCCTTACGAGACCGTGCTTGAATTTTTGATGCGCTACACCGAAAAACCGGAGTGGGAATGCGCAGAGCTGGCGGCCAAATTCCAGCTCAGAAACGAATTGCTGGATACTAAAATCCCAACGCTCCCCGGCGGTTATCAAACACGCGTCAAATTGACCGCCATGCTGCTCAATGACCCGAATTTTTTGATTTTGGACGAGCCGACCAATTATCTGGATTTGAGCACGCTCATTTTGCTTGAAAATTTCTTGAGAAACTTCAACGGCGGATTCCTAATTGTTTCCCATGATCGGGAATTTTTGAAACGTACGTGTGACCATACGCTTGAAGTCGAGCATGGCCAGCTTAGTTTGTATCCCGGCTCCATTGAGGAATATTTTGAATTTAAGGAAGTTCAGCTGCATCATAAAATGTCACACAATAAAACAGTTGAGAAGAAAAAGGAACAGCTCCAGGAATTTATTGACCGGTTTCGTGCCAAAGCGTCTACCGCGTCCCGCGCCAAATCAAAAATGAAGCAGCTTGAGCGCTTGGATACGATTGAAATTAAATATCCGATGAGCCATGTTAAAATTCGGGTCCCGCCGGTGGAAAATAAAGCCGGAATTGCCTTGGTCTGTAATGATTTGGCTATCGGTTATCCTGAACGGATGGTTGCAAACAAAGTGAATCTCAATATGGACCGCGGATCTCATGTTGCGATTGTGGGAGATAACGGCCAGGGAAAAACCACCTTTTTGAGAACAATCGCCGGCCAACTCGCTCCCAGAAGTGGAACGTTTAAATGGGGCATCGGTTTGAAAGTTGCTTACTACGCTCAACATGTGTTGTCCATGCTTCATCCCCAGGACGATGTCTATGCCCATTTAAGCAGTTCAGCGGCACCCGGCGTGACGAGTGAAAATATTATGAATATTGCCGGTTGTTTTTTATTCAAAGGCGATGATGTCCGTAAGAAAGTGGCTGTATTAAGCGGCGGTGAAAAAGCAAGACTTGCATTGGCCAGTCTTTTACTTTCGAAAAGTCATGTTCTTCTGCTGGATGAACCGACCAACCATTTGGATTTTGAGACGGTTGAAGCCTTGGGCGATGCATTAAAGGAATTTCAGGGCACCGTTGTTTTTATCAGTCACGACCGTACGTTTGTCAATCTGATCGCGACCCATGTAATCGGAATCAAAAACGGCGCCGTTTCCCGTTATCCCGGTACTTATGAAGATTATGTTTATCATTTGGAACTTGAAGCCCAAGAAGAAATGGAAATCAACTCATCGCGTTTCGGTACCGGTTTTGCCGCGGGACAGGTTTACCAAATTGATGCAAACCCGTCCCGGCCAGAACCGGTCCCGTTAACAAAAAAAACGAATTCTGAAATCACGAAGGTTAAAACCGATAGGATTAAGGTTGAACGCCGTTTGGATCATCATACACAGGAACGGGATGGCATTCTGAATGAAATGAAAAAAAATCCGCTTCATTTCTCGCGGAAGAGAAATGACCGGCTTAAGGAACTTACCATTTTGATCGAAGATGATGAAAAGGAATGGATGAAATTACAGGAACGTTTTGAAGCTTTGACGGCGAAAAAATAAACTGAATGGAATAAATATAAAACCTGGAGTATAATTGTGACCATGTTCAGATCAAGCACTGTAAAAATTATGATCATCCTTCTGGTTTCTTCTTGGGTCATCGGCTGTTCATCCACTCCTGAAAATGAGCTGGTGGACATTGACAATGTCATGACCCAGAAACAGAAAAAAGAAATGCACGCCCAAGCCAAAATGGTTGAGAAAGCCAACCTTGTTCAATCTTCAAATGTGCAATCCGCGACTCCGGCACCCAACAAGCCCGTTTATCCGATCGTCACACCCGCTCCCATCATGAGACCGATAACAGTCCCCAATCCTGTCACGGTCGCCAAGGAACCCTCTGAGTCGGAACAGGGCTCACGTTCAACCGGTGAAAATTCCAAGAATGTTTAATGAGTTGGGTTGAGCAAATCCGCAATTTGCTGATTCAAAAATTGTCGGCGCTAAAAGTTGAAGTCAGCAATGAGAGCAGTCGTCACCGCGGTCATACCGAAGCCATAAAGGGCGGAGGACATTATTCGGTGTTGGTGGTATCGGGTTTATTTAAAGGAAAATCCTTGATTGAACGCCACCGTCAAATTTACGATGCGCTTAATGAACTGAAGCCTGAAATCCATGCTTTGGCGATCAAGGCCTATAGTATTGAGGAAGCGGAGAAATTGCATGAATAAAAAAATTATTTCCTTATTAATCATTTCCTCTTTTTTGTTCAGCGGATTTAGTTCCGGCGACATTTTCGAAAAATTTAAATCTCCTGCCAGTTATACCTGGGGCAATAAACTGACGCGCGGCGCCGTAAACATCGTCAGTTCGCCGGTTGAAGTGGCGAGACAGATTCAAATTACAAGCAGTGAACAAAGTCTTCTGGCCGGCTGGACGATTGGACTCCTCGGTGGTTTTGGGCAGGGCTTTATCCGTTTTGGCGCAGGAGTCATTGACTTATTTACATTCCCTTTCAATTTTCCAGATTCTCATAAAGGACCTTTGATTGAACCGGAATACGTTTGGCAAAAGCCCGGTCCTCAATACTCTTAATTAACGTGTAAGCTCAAGCTTCCCAAGTTCGAACCTTTTTTCTTTTTTCTCATTTCTAAAGAACCAAATCAATTTAGTTTCGCTTTGATCCTGATCCACATCATGAATGGCTGGTGTCAGGCCGAGTTGAAGCCCGGGACGCGGCACTACTTTTAAAAAAGACCATTTAATTTTACCTTCGATTCGGTAGACATTCCCGGTAACGTAACTTTTTGCTATCACATCCTTCGTAGCGGAAGGATCTCTTCCGCCTTGAAACCAAGACCAAGTTTTTACGTCCGAGATTTTTGGATCAATTCGAAATCCAATTTGAAAATCCGACGGCTTTCCCCAAAAAAGTCCATCGCCTTCTGGATCAATAAAGAGTTCTAAAAGATCATCCCGCCAGATTTGATCCTTTGAATGTGTGAAAAGCAAAGAATCATCGTGGATTTCGGCAAAGAAATAAAGGTCATTTGAATCCCAAGCAAAATGGACGGCGCCTTCAAGGTCGGACTTCCCGGAAATTTCTCCGAGTTCAATGAATTGATCATTCAGTTTAATACTTGTTGTCTCGGGCCAATCATTGAGGCTACCGTCAATTTCGATTAAATTTTTTACAAAAGGAATCTGAATTTTAGGCGGCATATCCCATTTGAGCGGAATCGTTCCTTCTTTAAAGCCGGCTTTATCAAGGCCTCTTTTAACCCAAAAAGAGCGGTTCATGACATTCCAAACGAATTGGCTTCTGAAATTTTCAATCATAATCATCATGGGTGCTTGATTGATGGCAAAAACTTTCGTCGAATAAAATTTCCGATCAACATTAAATGAATCTGAGAATCCATATCGTCCCCATATTTTACCTTTATAGTTTTCGTAAATAAAATTCATACACTCAATAGATTCATTTGGCGTAAATGCGATGGATGAAATGCACGCAGTCGGCGCAATGGTTCCATCATGAAGCACCCAGCCCGGAGGCGCGGCATAAGCTTTGTAACCCGACGGCCCTTCGGTTGCCGTAAAGCCCCAGGAATGTGGACCGTAAGATTTGTATTCGCTTTTATGATCGATCGCAAACTGCCGATGCGCAAGTGTAGCCTGCTTTGAATTTTCGAAATAATCGGCAAATCCGTCATTTTTATTTCTAAAATCAATCCATAAATGCGGATATTGGTGGGTAAAAAGAGGGGAACATTGGATTAATTTATATTTGCCGTAACTTCCGATTTGTCTGCGCACGGCCCGCCAAGTTTCAGCCGGAATCGGATAAGCCTCAGAGCCCAAACTTAGGAGATAAAGAAGCGTGGATTCATCATAGTTGGCCCATCTTGTTTTTGTAAATCCGTTTTTTGGATTCCATGCCATGGCAAACGTTTTTCCGCCATTTAACATCCATTGCCAGTCAATTCGGTTGGCAATATCATGTGCAAGCTCGGTAATTTCCGGGTCTTGATAATATTCGGCAGCAAAAAGAATTCCAGCCAACGCAAGGGCAGTATCAATTGGAGATACTTCACTCGAATTAATAGGCGTTCCATTTTCAAAATTCATAAAATGATAAAAAAATCCATGTTCTTGCTCTACTTCATCTCTTAGAAATGAAAGTGCAATCTTCGTCATCTCGATTGCTTCTTCTCGGTCAAGCCATCCTCGTTCGACTCCGATTCCGTAGGCAGTCAACGCAAAACCAGTACCTGCTACTGTGACCATTGAATTCGCTGGAATTTGTTTATTCCACGCCCAATCGCGAATTAAACCATTACGGGGATTCCGCTCCTTTATAAAATAATCAAGCGTTCTTTTTTGAATCTCATCCATTAAGTCAATAGAAGCATCAGAAATTTGGTCGATGCCTGCCTCTTTTTTGCTCATGGTGTCTTTTGACATTAAAGTTTGCACAAATGCAAATTGCAAAACTATGACAGAAAGCAAGAATTTAATGAAGAGAGAAGGAGTAATCAGCTTTTTAGATGAAAACATAGTTAAGTATAGCAGGGAGATTCAATTTTTTCCCTCCACTTTAAGATAGAAGAATTTCGTATTGCGCGTTAAAATATACGTCTTATGAAAATTTCAAATAAAACCCGTTCACTCATCCGTCAATCGCTTCGCGAAGATATCGGTCGCGGTGACATTACGACTCATCTGCTGATACCAAAAAATCTTAAAGGCAAGGCGTTTATCGAGGCCAAAGCAAACGGCATTTTATGCGGTGGAGCAGTCGTCAAAGAAGTCTTCCGATCAGTGGATCTAAAATTAAAAGTTCGTCAGAGAATATCTGATGCTTCTGCCGTTTCTAAAGGGAAAAAAGTATTTCAAATTTTTGGAAGAATTGCTTCTATTTTAAAGGGAGAACGTGTAGCCCTTAATTTTTTGTCTCATCTTTCAGGAATTTCGACATTAACGAATCGTTATGTCAAAAAAATTAAAGGTACTCGCGCCCAAATTTACGATACCCGAAAAACCATGCCGCTTTGGCGTGAACTGGAAAAATATGCGGTGATAACCGGTAGCGGTGAAAACCATCGTTTTGGGTTGTGGGATGAAATCCTTGTAAAAGACAATCACTGGGTTGCCATCCGCAAGTTATTAAAACACCGCCCGTCTTATTTAAAAGAAAAATTGACGGATAGAAAACACGTGCCAGTTGAAATCGAAGTGGCGAGTTTAAAAGAGATCATCGATCTACTTAATGGAAGTTTTATTCCTGATCGAATTTTGCTGGATAATTTTTCCGTGTCCGACTTAAAGAAGGCAGTTAGAATAGTCAGAAAACGAAAACGCCGAGTCTTACTTGAAGCTTCGGGAGGGATTACGCTTAAGAACGTCCGTCAAGTTGCAAAAACCGGGGTTAACCGTATTTCAATCGGTGCATTAACCCATTCTGTCCCGTCATTAGACTTTTCATTATCTGTTTCAAAAATTAACCTTAGGAGAACAAAATGAGAAAAACAGTTTTAGTCTTCACTTTTCTTTCGATTCTTTTTTTAATCGCCCCCAAATTATATGCCGAAGAATCGACTCCGGCAGGGCGATATCAATTATTCCAGGGTAAATATTTCCAGTGGGATTCCAATTCTAATACGAGCACTGAAAATAATGATTTATTTCTTTTAGATACCGCGACTGGTGAAGTGTCCATTTATGCGGCGACTGTTACTAATGGTAAACAGACACGGTCTTGGACGCCTGCTATTTTTGACGAAACGAAAAGTTAAAAAAAAGGATATCAATGAAAGCATTTTTGGTAGGGCTCTTATTTTTAGTTGTTGTTTTAATCATGACCGGAGTTGGAATTTTACTACTCCCTCTTCTTTTGCTGCTTACTCTTTTTCTCAGAATCGCGGTTGGATTTTTTCTAATCCTTTTGGCCATTTGGCTTCTTGGGAAATTCATTATTTTTATCTGGGAAGCGTTATTCAAGAAAAGTTAAAAACAGTCAGATGTCTCTTTTCAAATTAGCCAGTTCCATGCAACCGAAGGGTGATCAGCCTCAGGCGATTGAAAAGCTCGTAACAGGCATTAAGTCCGGACTGAAAGATCAGGTTTTGGTTGGTGTTACCGGCTCGGGCAAAACCTTTACGATGGCCCATGTGATTGCTCAAGTTGAAAAACCCGCCTTGGTTATTTCTCACAATAAAACGCTAGCGGCTCAGTTGTACAGCGAATTCAAAGAACTTTTTCCGGACAACGCGGTCGAATATTTCGTTTCCTATTATGACTATTACCAACCCGAAGCTTACATCCCTCAAACCAATACCTATATTGAAAAAGACGCTTCCATAAATGAAAATTTAGATCGCCTTCGCCTCGCCGCAACGAGTTCGATTCTTTCCCGGCGCGATGTCATCGTCGTTTCAAGCGTGTCCTGTATCTACGGTTTAGGTTCTCCTGAAGATTGGCAAGGAATGTTAATTCAAATCGAAGAAAACCAGCCGATCGTTCGAGATCAATTTTTGTCCGCTTTAATCGGAGTTCAATATCAGCGAAATGACAATCAATTCAAAAGAGGAACATTTCGGGTCCGAGGAAATGTCATCGATTTGTTTCCTTCTTACGGTCAGAATCCGTACCGGATCCAATTCACGGGAGATCAGATTGACAGCATCTCCTTATTAGATGCCGTTCATTTTAAGGAGCTAAAACGCTTTAGCCGGCTTGCTATTTATCCCGCAAAACACTTTGTCACTCCCTCTGAACGGCTGCAATCGGCTCTTAAATCCATTGAAGAAGAGTTGGTCTGGCGGGTGAAGGAGCTGACCAAGCTTGGCAAGGATTTGGAAGCCAAGCGTCTTGAATCCAGAACCCGTTATGATTTGGATATGCTACGTGAAGTGGGATATTGTTCCGGAGTTGAAAATTATTCCCGCCATTTATCAGGCCGTGAGCCGGGTTCAAAACCCTACACACTCTTGGACTATTTCCCAAAAGGGTTTCTGATTTTAATTGACGAATCTCATCAAACAATTCCTCAAGTCAGGGGGATGTATCAAGGAGACCTCTCCAGAAAAAAAGTTTTGGTTGATCACGGATTCCGTTTGCCATCTGCGCTGGATAACCGGCCGCTTAACTTTGTGGAATTTGAACGTATGGTGGATCAAGCTATTTATGTTTCGGCAACGCCTTCCACTTATGAAATGACGCGTGCGAATCAAATTGTAGAGCAAATTATTCGGCCGACTGGGTTAGTTGATCCGGTCGTTCACGTCCGATCGACGGAAGGGCAGATTGATGATTTGATCAAAGAAATCAAACTGCGCGCCAAACAAAAGGAACGGGTTTTGGTGACAACGTTGACGAAACGTATGTCGGAAGATTTGAGCCGGTATCTTCAGGAAGCCGGAATTAAAGTGCATTATCTTCATTCCGAATTGGATGCTTTCGAGCGGGTTGAAATTTTACGGGATCTAAGACTTCAAAAATATGACTGTATTGTCGGAATTAATTTGTTAAGAGAAGGTCTGGATCTCCCCGAAGTTTCGCTGGTTGCCATTTTGGATGCGGATAAAGAAGGGTTCTTAAGAAGCGATGTTTCCTTAATCCAAACCTCCGGGCGCGCGGCCCGGCACATCAACGGAACAGTCATCATGTATGCCGATCGGGTTACTCATTCCATGAAAACGGCTATGGATGAGATGAGCCGAAGACGAAAAAAGCAGGAAGAATACAATCTTCAAAACAAAATTACGCCAACTTCAATTAAAAAGGAAATTCGAGAAGGAATTGAACAGTGGAAGGAGGCCAAAGAGATCGTTCAAGAAGTGGTCGGCCAAAGCAAGGAAGAGCATGAGTTAAAGTCTTATCTGGCTTACTTATATGACAGAATGTTAAGGGCCTCAAGCGCACTGGATTTTGAAAAAGCGGCTAAATTTCGGGACGAAATTCGAAAATTAGAGGCCGAACACGGGCTTAAACACGAATCGAAGTCCAAACTTTCAAAAAAATGAAGGCGCTGAACAGTGTTCCAATCATTAAAGGTCTAACAGGCAAACATCGAAATTTAAAAAAAGTGACAAAAAACCGTTCTTCCTGTTTGACATTTGAATGTGTTCTACTATAATTAAATCATTCCAATTTATTCGGAGAATAAAAAAAATAGGGAATGGACGAAGTAACCAAGCTTTTTGACGAACATAAAATCATCGCGGTTGTTCGAGCGAGTGAATTCAGCGATGCAGACGCTATCTCGAAAGCTTTAATTGATGGCGGAATTAAAATCCTCGAGCTCATTCCAAACATTCCGCAGTATCTTAAACTAATCGAGTCTCTCTCTAAAAATAATCAAATCATCGTCGGCCTTGGATCAATTACAGACGGTGAGCAAGCCCATCGTGCAATCAACGCCGGAGCCCGTTACATCAGCACTCATTACACAGATAGAAATATTTTTACGGTATGCAAAAATAACAATGCGTTTGTGATGCAAGGCGCCGCTACCGTTAATGAAGCCATTGAAGCTTTTAACTTGGGCGTGGATCTCATCAAAATTTATCCCGCTAATTTCTTAGGCGAAGCGCCGTACATCAATCGCTTAAGACGGTCGTTTCCTTTTTTGAAGCTCGTTCCTTCCGGCGGTGTGACGTTGGATAATTTCTTGGACTATCTCAAAGCAGGCGCTACGGCTTGCGTGGTAGGCCGAAGTCTCTCTGACAAAAGCTTGATTCGGGCTCATCAATGGACCGAAATTACCGAACGTGCCAAGCAACTGGTCCAAAAGCTTGAATCTCTCAGATCGCCTGCTAGCCGCCCCTAATCTCCCCTTATTTTTAGCTGATTTGCAGTTCCCTGCACCATCGGGTACTCTTTAAACAGTTAAAAATAACCCAAAGAATCATTGTGAAAGTCATTTCATTTGACTCGAAAATCTGCCAAAACTTAGAGCAGTCGCTTAAAAAGGAATGGATTGAAACCAATCAATTCGGCGGCTATGCTTCCTCAACCATTGCTTTAATCAATACCCGCCGTTACCATGGCTTGTTTGTTCCGCAGCTCAAACCTCCGTTAGGCCGCCATGTTTTACTGAGTCATGTTGAAGAAATTCTTCACATCGATGATATTGCTTATCCGCTGTCAAGCCAGTTTTATTCGGAGACGATCTATCCAGAAGGTTATAAAAACATCAATGAATTTACGCTCCTGCCGTTTCCAACCTGGATTTATTACATTGAAGACCTAGTTTTGACCAAAAGCGTCATTTTTATTCACGATGAACAAACTGTCATCATCCGCTATCAGCTTTTGGAAGGCGACCGGAATTTTGTCCGGCTTGAAGTCAAACCGTTAACTCCTTTTCGAAGCATTCATTCCTTAACTCATATCAACGATCGTTTTAATACGAAGATAAACGTGTCGGCGGGGCGTATTGCTTTCGCCGGTTTATATTTTTACCACAATGCGGCCTTCGTCGATCAATCTGGTAAATGGCGCCAAAACATTTATTATATTGAGGAGAAAGAACGCGGACTTGATTTTCAGGAAGATCTTTATCATCCATTCAGTCTTGTTTACACGTTTTTAAATGAAGGTGATCTTTATTTGTGCGCGTCCCTGCAAGATCGGGAAGTCATCAATTCTCCCGCGCTGATTTCCCGCGAAGAAAATCGCCGATATAGAATCTTAAAGGACATTCATGTTACGGATTCCCGATTTCAATTGCTTGCTTACTCCGGTCCTAAATTCTTCGTCGATCCCTTCAAGGTTTACGATCACATGGATTTAGTTTCGCATTTGAATCATAAAGACGATCCTATCCCCGGGCAGAAACGTCAAGATTTCCATCCTGCCGAGGCTTTGAAAAATGGACATAAAAATGATCAAACCAAAAAGATGATCATAGCCGGTTATCCGTGGTTTGAAAATTCGGCACGCGATGCACTCATTGCGTTTCATGGGTTTACCTTGAGTACGAGTCAATATCAAATTGCCCGCAACGTTCTTTCATTCTATGCGGAACAGGTACGGGACGGGCTTTTGCCCGTTCAAAAATTTTCGAACGATGAAAGCAATTTGATTTTTCACGCCGATCAAGAAAAAAATCACGGGGAAGCAGATACTCCATTGTGGCTGATTCATTCGGTTTATGAATATTTTAAGTACAGTCGTGATCATGAAACATTGAGCCACTTATTTCCAATTTTAAGTTCCATCATTGAACATTATGTCAAAGGAACTCATTTTAATATCCACATGACCCAAGACGGCTTAATTGAAGCGGCTTGCAGGGGCAAAGCGCTTACCTGGATGAATGCGCTTACGGATACTCATGTTCCGATCACTGCAAGGGAAGGTAAGCCGGTTGAAATTCAGGCGCTTTGGTACAATGCTTTGTGTGCTTTGGCTGAACTTTCTGAGCAACTTGGAAAATTACCGCTCAAAAAATTTTACGAACAAACAGCAATGCTAGCAAAACGTTCATTCAATCGCATTTTTTGGGATTCAGCTCTTGGATATTTATATGATGTTGCTCGTGAGAAAAAAAATGACGCTTCGCTTAGACCCAATCAATTACTTGCATTAAGTTTACCTTTTCCGATTTTGGAAGAAGATTTGTCCAAATGGCGGTCTATACTGGAAGTCACGAAACAAAACCTGTTGACGCCTTTTGGATTGAGGTCTTTGGCTCCCGGTGATTCTTATTATCAAAAGACGTGCTCAGGCGATCGGGCAAGACGAAGCCGAGCGTATCACCAGGGATCCGTTTGGCCTTGGCTTTTGGTACCGTATCTCTATGCTTTGTTTAGAATTAGCAGGGATGTGAGGGAAGAGAAAACTTGTTTCTTGGAATTTCTTTCACAACTTTTAGAGCATGTGGAAAGTCGAGGTCTTGGTTTTATCTCTGAAATTTTTGATGGCGAAGCACCTCATAAAGCCCGGGAAGCCACAGCTTATTCCCTCAATACTGCCGCCTGCCTTGAGCTTTACGAGCTTCTGATTGAAGACAGGCAATCATTTCCGTTCAGATTTTCCACGTTAGCAATTGAAAATCGCCCCTCATAATTATTGTAACCGTTTAATCTTCAGCCAGTTAGATCTGAACGAAGGTTCCCTTTTCTAATGAACGTTTGACAGCTTTATGTTTTGTTGTTACAATTAAACCCTTTTTCCGTAAGTACTTACGATCATTTTAAGATCAGCGTGCTCTAAGGGTTCAGAGCGTCATTAACTTAAGGATTTATGCCTAATTTCGCAAAGTTTCGTCGAATGACATTCGCTTTTTTTATTTTGCTGTTCTTTATCGCCTTTCAAAAAGTAAGCAGCGCTACTTTTTTTGGTGAAGCAAAAACCGGTCTTCAAAATATTGCCAGCGACCGGTACGGATACTCTATTTTTGTTCCGTCCGAATATACGACGGATCGAACTTGGCCGCTTGTGATTGCGCTTCATAAGGAAGGAGGAAGAGGCGAAGATTATATTCAGTCATGGATTGAGACGGCGCAAAAGCGAGGCATAATTATTTTTTGCCCGACTTATGAACAACCGCGAAGCGGGTTGCCTTACGAACACGACGAACGGTTGATTCACCTTAAAGAAGCCATTCAAAATCAGTACGAAATCGATCCCAATCGAATTCTGGTCACGGGTTTTGGAAGCGGCGGACATTATGCTTTTTATTTGGGACTCAGGTATCCGAAAGAATTTACGGCGATTGCTTCCATTGGGAACGGTTTTGAAGGAGTGCTCCAAAAATTATTTGCGTATTCTTATTCCGAAGTTTATCAACTTCCGATTTTAATGCTGTTAAAACCGGAAGATAAAATCAAAGATTCCAAGATGTTGAAACAGTTAGATGAAATTAAAAAAAGAGGATATTTGTTCGAAATCGTTGAGGCTGAAAATTCAAAAGACCTCGAAAATCCAAATACAAATTCATATATTTTGGAATGGTTTTCTCAAGTCAGCGCTCAGCGCGAGGCAGGTTTTGAAGAAAGAGCTTTTAGTGTTAAGCAGTCTTTTTATGAATGGGTTGACCGTTTATTGCAAAATCGATAATTCAAAAGAGGAGAACTTAAAGAGAATGGCTGAATTAACCGGCGCGCAAATATTGATTGAATCTTTGAAACGAGAAGGCGTGAAGCACGTATTTGGTCTTCCCGGCGGCGCCATTCTTCCAACCTTTGACGCCCTTTATGATTCCGGCCTCAAATTAATTTTAGTCCGTCATGAACAAGGTGCGTCGCATATGGCTGATGGTTTCGGCCGTGCGACAGGGCGTCCCGGAGTTTGCATTGTGACATCAGGTCCCGCTGCAACCAATACCGTTACCGGACTTGCGACTGCTTACATGGATTCCGCGCCGATGGTTTGCATTACCGGGCAAGTGGCCACTCACGCCATCGGGAGTGATGCATTCCAGGAAGCCGATGTGATTGGAATTACTCGCCCGGTTACCAAACATAATTTTTTAGTGAAAGACGTTCATCAATTGGCGCGTACCGTAAAAGAAGCATTCCATATTGCACAAACCGGACGGCCTGGCCCCGTGTTGATTGATTTCCCGGTCGATGTCAGCCGCGCCAAATGTGAATTTAATTATCCGAAAGAGGTTGACATTCGAGGTTACCGGCTGCAAACCGCGAAAATAGATCCTGAACAAATTGAAAATGCCGCCAAGGCCATCATGGAAAGCAAACGGCCCTGTCTTTATGTCGGGGGCGGCGCCATTGCTTCAGGAGCCGATAAGGAAGTTTTTGAATTGGTTGAGAAAACCGGAATTCCAATCACAACTACCGTTTTAGGTCTTGGAATTTTTCCGGAAACTAATCCTTTATCGCTTCGCATGCTAGGCATGCATGGAACGGTGTATGCCAATTATGCGGTTCAGGGTTCTGATCTTTTGATTTCAGTGGGAGCGCGCTTTGATGATCGTGTGACCGGAAAAATTGATAAGTTTGCTCCACATGCAAAAATTGTTCACATCGACATCGATCCTTCATCCATCTCGAAGACGGTGAAAGTCCATTTCCCGATCGTTGGAGATATCAAGCCTGTCTTAAAAGAATTAAATAAATTGGTCAAGGACAAGCGGAAACAGATCAAGGATTGGACGAATCAAATTGAGGGATGGAAAACAAAACATCCGCTTAAGTATAAAAATTCGGACAATGAAATCAGACAGGAATACGTGATTGATAAAATCGGCGAACTCACCGATCACAAAGCTGTAGTGACCACTGGTGTCGGCCAGCATCAGATGTGGACTGCACAGTGGTATAAGTTTTCATCTCCGCGCAGTATGATTACCTCAGGCGGCCTTGGAACGATGGGTTATGGATTTCCCTCGGCAATCGGTGCGCAGGTGGGTCGGCCCGATAAAACCGTGGTGTGTGTGGACGGGGATGGATCTTTTCAAATGACCATGTGTGAACTGGTGACAGCCTCTTATTACAAAATTCCGGTCAAGATCGTGCTGATGGACAACGGTCATCATGGCATGGTTCGCCAGTGGCAGGAACTTTTTTACAACAAGCGGTTTTCAGGTTCTCAACTCGGTCCGTCAAATCCGGATTTTTGCAAAATTGCAGAAGCCGCCAGTGTTCACAGTTTTCAGGTGACTCAAAAAGATCAGGTTGTTTCTACGCTTGAGAAAGCACTGGCTCACAACGGGCCCGTTTTGGTTCATTGCAAGGTGGCAAAAGAAGATAACGTTTATCCCATGGTGCCGGCAGGAAATGCGCTGGATCAAGTCATGGACATGGCTTAAACCCCGTTAGAGATAAGGATGTATTATGTTTAGGGTGATCGCGATGATAAAAATAATAAAAATTCATACAAGTTTAGAAATAAGAGACGGAAATGCCAAAGGCATTTCCTATCTCTAACGGGGTAAAGGAGAAACTTATGATCCCATCACCTGCTTTGCAAGAGCATACTGAATGCACTAAACATGAATGTATAAAATATTTCAAACAAGATGCTCTTGCATCTTTAAAAGATTCCGCTGCCTCTGGCAGCGGAGAAAGCAGGTGATGGGATGACGCACACAATTTCGGTTTTAGTGGAAAACCAATTCGGTGTTTTAGCCCGCGTGGCCGGTTTGTTTTCAGCCCGTGGTTTCAACATTGACAGTTTGGCCGTCGGTGAAACCGACGATTCAACCGTGTCTCGCATTACCATCATGACTCATGGCGACGATCGCGTGATCGAACAAATTAGGAAACAGCTTGATAAATTAATTGATGTCATCAAAGTCCAGGATTTAACGCAAGAAGAAAGAATTGAACGCGAACTCGTTTTGGTGAAAGTCAACGCCAATTCGGCTGCCCGCGCCGATTTAATGCAAATTGTAAATACATTCCGCGGTAAAATTGTGGATGTTAGTTCGAAATCGATCACCGTTGAAGTCACGGGTAATGAAAGTAAAGTGGATGCGATGCTTGAACTTTTGCAACCATTCGGAGTCCGGGAGGTGGTCCGCACAGGAACGGTTGCGATTTCAAGAAAATCTGAACTGCGGGTCGAAGGTTCGGTTAAAGATGAAACTCAGCAGCCGAAAGTGGCCTCTAAAAAAACATCATCTAAATCTAAAAAAAAGAAAACAGAAAAGGTTTAGCCCGTTAGAGACCATAATGCAACATAGCAATATTATTTCAATTGGAAAGATAATCAGTATTAGATACCGTTTACATAAATACACGGAAACGCTGGAAGCGTTTCCTATCTCTAACGGGCTTTAAGAAAGGAAATCATGGCAAAAGTTTATTACGATAAAGACGCCGATTTGAATTTGTTAAAAGGAAAAAAAGTGGCCATTGTAGGTTATGGGATTCAAGGCCGCGGCCAAGGGCTGAATTTAAGAGATTCCGGTATTGAGGTCATTGTGAGTCAAAGACCCGGCGGAAAAAATTATGATTTGGCGGTTCAGGACGGCTTTCGTCCGGTCGGGGTGGAAGAAGCAACGCAAGAAGCCGATATCATTCAAATTTTGACACAAGATCATTTACAAGCTGAGATCTATCAAAAATCTGTAGAACCTCATTTGAAAAAAGGAAAAGCGCTGCTTTTTTCTCACGGTTTCAATATTCATTTTGGTTATATTAAACCGCCCAAAGAAGTAGATGTGTTCATGGTTGCCCCGAAAGGCCCGGGTGCGTTGGTTCGCTCACAATTTTTGGAAGGTGGCGGTGTTCCATGTCTCATCGCGGTTTTCCAAAATGCCAGCGGAAAAGCGCTTCAGTTGGCGCTGGCTCACGCAAAAGCAATCGGCGGTACCCGCGCCGGTGTGATTGAAACCAATTTCAAAGAAGAAACCGAAACAGATCTATTCGGAGAACAGGTGGTTTTGTGCGGAGGACTGAGCGAATTGATCCGCGCGGGATTTGACACCCTCGTAAAAGCAGGATATCAGCCTGAGCTCGCTTATTTTGAATGTTTGCATGAAGTGAAATTGATCACCGATGCGGTTTTTGCTTCCGGAATCAGCGGAATGCACCGGCGTGTTTCCGATACGGCTGAGTATGGAGATTACAGCCGGGGAAAAAGAATTATCACGAGTGAAACCCGTAAAGAAATGGAAAAGATTTTGAAGGAAATTCAATCCGGAAATTTTGCGAAGGAATGGATTGATGAAAATAAAAAAGGACGCCCGAATTACAATAAAATGAGGGCAGAATGCGATCAACATCAGATTGAGCAGGTGGGTGATAAGCTCAGAAAAATGATGCCTTGGATCGGTGCATCACTTGAAAAGCCGCAGCAGGCGGTTACGCGATGACAACGTCTAAAGATTCCCTTTCCCCTTTATGGGGGAAGGTTAGGATGGGGGTTTAATTTTTGAATTTACCCCCCACCTCAATCCTCCCCCACAAGGGGGGAGGAAATAACACATGGCGAAAAATAAAAACCGAAAAATTTATATCTTTGATACTACGCTCCGCGACGGTGAGCAGTGTCCTGGGGCTTCTCTTACGCCTGAGGAAAAACTCGAGATTGCAAGACAACTTGAACGTCTGAACGTCGATATTATCGAAGCTGGTTTTCCCGCCGCCTCAGCCGGTGAAATTGAAGCGATCCAAAAAATTTCAAAAGAAGTGAAACGACCGGTCATTTGCGCGCTTGCCAGAATGATGCCGAAAGATATTGATCATGCCCGGGAAGCGCTCAAGTTTGCCAAAAAGAAGCGGCTCCACGTTTTTTTGGCGACATCCAAAATCCATCGTGATTTTAAACTCCGCAAGGACAAATCTGAAATTATTAAACTGGCCGTCCAAAACATAAAGTACGGGAAAAAATTTTTCGAGGATGTGGAATTTTCTCCGGAAGATGCTGCGCGCACCGAGCGTACTTTTTTAGTGGACGCAGTCCGGGCTGGGATTGAAGCGGGTGCCACGACGGTGAATATTCCGGATACTGTCGGTTACACGATGCCGAACGAATTCGGCGATCTGATTGCATTTTTAATTCAAAAATGCCCGGGCCTCGGAACAAAAGTGAATTTGTCCGCTCATTGTCATAATGATTTGGGCCTTGCCGTTTCCAATTCATTGGCCGCCATTCAAAACGGCGCCAATCAAGTTGAGTGCACAGTCAACGGAATTGGGGAACGCGCCGGAAATGCTTCCATGGAGGAAATCGTCATGGCGATTGATACGCGGCGTGATTTGATGAATGCCTATACCGATATCAATCTGAAAGAAATTATGAAATCATCCCGGTTGGTTTCCCATTTGACGGGTCTTGTCGTTCAGCCGAATAAAGCCATTGTCGGACGCAATGCGTTTGCTCACGAATCCGGAATTCACCAGGACGGTCTTCTGAAGATGAGGCAGACTTATGAAATCATTGATCCCAAACGAATCGGTCTTTCCGGAAGCGAGATTGTGATGGGCAAACATTCCGGACGTCATGCGTTCCGGGAACGGCTTGAGAAATTAGGAATCACATTAAATCCTGGGCAGCTGGATCAGGCATTTCAGCGTTTTAAAGAATTGTCAGATCAGAAAAAATACGTATTCGATCAGGATTTGGAAGCCATTGTAGAAGACCAAATCAGCCGGATTCCGCAAACTTGGCAGCTGGACTATCTGAAAATTCAAAGTGAAACCAAAGTTCGTCCGGAAGCCTCAGTCCGTTTAATCCATAAAGGAAAAGTGCACGCGGCGGCTTCTGACGGGGACGGACCCGTTGATGCCTGTTACCGTGCAGTTGAAAAAATTACAAAAATGAATGCCCGTCTGGTTCATTATGCGATTCAATCCGTGACCAGCGGTAAAGACGCATTGGGCGAAGTCATTATTAAGATTGTGATTGATGGTCGTGAGGTGAGTGGTCGCGGCACCAGCACTGATGTCATTGAAGCCAGTGTGAAAGCCTATCTGTTTGCGCTCAATAAAGTTTGCGCTCACATGGAGAGGAAATCAGAGTCTTCAATCTAGTTGATACATGCGTGCAGCGGGGGATCCAGATTTAAAAGTATACGGCATATTCGGATACCCGCTTGGACATACTGTTTCTCCCGCGATCCAAAATTGTGCATTAGATTATTACGGACTGCAATCGATTTATTTTGCGTTTGAGCGTCCTTCCGCGCGGTTTCGTTTTTTAATGCGCCATCTTAAGTCGTTGCTCTTGGATGGGTTTAACGTGACGATTCCCTACAAAGAGGAAGTCGTTCGCTATTTGGATCGGTTAAGTCCGGAGGCGAAAATCCTTGGCGCTGTTAATACGGTCAAAAAGCAAGGAAAGAAATGGATCGGCTATAATACCGATCTTTATGGATTTCTAAAGGGACTCAAGGAAGCGGGATTTAATCCAAAAAATAAACGTGCTGTTGTTTTGGGCGCCGGCGGATCAGCTCGAGCGGTTGTTTTTGGATTAGCCGGTTCCGGAATTCGTCAGCTTACTATTTTTAATCGAACACCGGAACGGGCGAAGCGAATAGTGAATCAGTATAAAAAAAAGTTTCCCAAAATTAATTGGGCGGTTTATCGTTTGGATAATCGCCGATTAAAAGAAGCTCTTTCCGCCGCAAATTTGCTGGTGAATACAACCCAGGTTGGCTTAAAACCGTCCGATCCCTTGCTTGTTTCGAAATCAATTTTTCCGAAAAATAAAATTTTGGTTTACGATTTAATTTACAAACCGAAGCAAACAAAGTTGCTTCAACTGGCCTCAAAATTGGGCCATCAAACAATCAACGGAGAAACGATGCTTCTTCATCAGGGGACCCGGGCGTTTGAGCTTTGGACCGGAAAGCATGCTCCGGTCCGCGAAATGAAAAAGGCGTTGAATGATGCCCTTCATTCTCATTAGTATTTTTGTTTTTATATTGGGAACAATTTTCGGCAGTTTTTTGAATGTTTGTATTCACCGTTTTCCACGTGAGCAGTCCATTGTTTGGCCGGGATCGAGGTGTCCGTCGTGCGGAAAATCGATTGCTTGGCATGACAACGTTCCGATTTTAAGTTTTTTGATTCTAGGCGGTCAATGCAGAAGCTGTAAAGTTAAGATTTCATCCAGATATTGGATGGTCGAAGCGGTTACGGGTTTTGTTTACCTTTGGATTTGGTTTCATTTCGGAGCGACGGTTCAGGGTTTAACTGCCGCGATTCTTTTTTCATTACTTTTTGTGGCATCCGTGGTGGATCTGGAACATCAAATTATTCCGGATGAAATCAGTTTAGGCGGTCTTGTATGCGGGCTTCTTTTGAGTGCTTGGGTCCCGTCCCTTCACCGTGAGTTAATCTGGTGGCGAAGTTTGATACAGTCATCCATTGGTTTGCTGGTAGGCGGCGGAGTCATCTATTTGACCGGCATTCTTGGAAGCTTGATTTTTCGGAAAGATTCCATGGGCGGTGGTGATGTTAAATTGCTTGCCATGCTCGGGTCATTTTTGGGATGGCACAAAGTCATGCTCGTATTTTTTTTCGCGCCGGTTTTGGCATTGCCGTTGGGTCTTTTTTTGAAATTTGTGAAGAAACAAGAAACAATTCCGTTTGGCCCGTTTCTGTCTTTGGCCGGATGGTTCGTTTTTCTTTGGGGTGATCGGTTGATTGCCTGGTATTGGTACGGATTGCAATATTGAGCGGCGAATATTAATTAAATAAAAAGGAAAATCAGATGCTTCAATATCTAACTTGTGGTGAGTCGCACGGGAAATATTTGAGCGCAATCTTGGAAGGCATGCCCAGCGGACTTTTGTTGGACCTCGGATTGATCAATCATGAATTGTCAAGGCGCCAGGAGGGTTTTGGGAGAGGCGGCCGGCAAAAAATTGAGCAGGATGAAATTGAACTCATCGGCGGTGTTTACCAGGGAAAAACGACCGGTGCTCCGATCGGGTTTTTGCTTGCCAATAAAGACGTTAAAATTGATGAGATGCCGCAGCTCCTCAGGCCTCGTCCGGGACATGCGGATTTAGCCGGCGCGCTTAAATATAATCAGGGAATCCGGGAGATTTTGGAACGCGCAAGCGCCCGGGAAACCGCGATGCGGGTCGCCATCGGCTCCGCATGCAAACTTTTTCTTAAAGAATTCGGAATTGAAATCACCGGACATGTGGTTCAAATCGGAAAAGCAGCACTCAATGAAGAGGTCACGTTTGATCAGATCGTCAAAAACAAGGAAGGCTCCGAAGTGAAGTGCGTCTCAAAAGCGGCTGAGAAACTGATGATTGAAGAAATTAAAAAAGCGATGGCTGAAAAGGACACAGTCGGCGGTAAATATGAAATTCGTGTTCGAAATGTTCCCATCGGCCTCGGTTCTCATGTTCATTATAAAAGAAAACTGGACGGACGGATTGCTCAAGCACTGATGAGCATGCAGTCGGTTAAAGCGGTGGAATTTGGATTGGGCATGAGAGAAGCCGAGACATTTGGTTCGGAAGCTCACGATGAAATTTTTTATGATTCGAAAAAAGGTTATTACCACAAAACAAATCGGGCCGGCGGAATTACGGGCGGCATGACGAATGGTTGTGAAATTTCAGTGCGGGCCACGATGAAGCCGATATCAACTTTGCGCCGCGAGCTTCAATCGGTCAATATGAAGACAAAACAAGCGGAGAAAGCTGATTTTGAGCGTTCGGATGTCTGTGCCGTTCCAGCCGGAAGTGTGATTGGCGAAGCCATTGTCGCGTTTGAAGTGGCTGATGCCCTGATCGAAAAATTTGGCGGCGATTCAATCTCTGAGATCAAACGGAATTACAAAGGATATCTGGATCAATTAGCAAAATCATGAGTTTGCAGCCGTTACTGCAAGTTAAGCGATTTCCTCCCCCCTTGTGGGGGAGGACAAAGGTGGGGGGATTGATTCGAACAATCACCCCCATCCTAACCTTCCCCCGTCAAGGGGGAAGGGAGACCTGTTCTTTATGAAAAACGTATACCTCATCGGAATGATGGGGTCCGGAAAAACGACGACCGGATGCGCATTGGCCAAACTTCTTTCTATTCCGTTTGTGGATTTGGATGATCAAATCATTCAAAAGGCGGGGCGTTCGATTAATGAAATTTTTAAAACCAAAGGTGAATGTTATTTCAGAGATCTTGAAACGGAAGCGCTGAAGAATGTTTCGGGCTCCTCGAACCAAGTGGTCGCGACGGGCGGCGGAATTGTGATGAACCCGGAAAATCAGGCCAGGTTGAAAACGACGGGGCTGGTTATTTATTTAAAAACAAGCATGGATGTATTATGGGAACGTGTGAAAGACAAAAAAGACAGGCCGCTTTTGGCCACATCGAATCCGAAACAAACTTTTTCGGAACTATTTCGATTTCGGGGGCCGCTTTATACAGAAAGCTCCAGCAAAATTTTTTTGACCGATTGCAAAACTCCTGAAGCCGTTGCTCAGGAAATCTATAAGGCGTGTTTTCAATGAAAAAAGTTAAGGTAAATCTGAAAAATAAGGCTTATCAAATTCTGATCGGACGAAATCTTCTTTCATCTGTTGGTCGTTTGATTAAGCCGCTTAAGGTTGGATCCAAAGTTCTGATTGTCTCCAACAAAATAATTCCCGCCGTTTTTTTAAATGCAGTTAAACGGTCTTTAATTCATTCCGGATTTAAAGTAAATTCCTATCTTCTGCCGTTGGGCGATGAGCGGGATAAATCTGTTGAGGTGACCCAAAAAATTTGGAATGAAATGGCAAAAATTCCGTTGGACCGGACAAGCACGGTTCTGGCTCTGGGAGGAGGCGTGATTGGGGATGTGACCGGTTTTGCTGCTTCTACCTATATGCGCGGAATTCCTGTCATCCATGTTCCTACAACGGTTTTAGCCCAAGTGGACAGCTCCATTGGGGGAAAGACGGCTATTGACCTTCCGACAGGTAAAAATATAGTAGGAACATTTTATCAGCCTAGATTGGTGGTGGCTGATTTGGAGACTTTGAGGACCTTAAAACCATTGGACGTAAAAAATCAGTTTTCAGAGGTCATTAAATACGGTATGATTGCCGATACGTTTTTGTTCCGTTTGCTTGAAAATCGACTGGGCAGATTCCTTTCTGCTGTTGAAATCAATTGCTTCAGCTCAACTGAGTTTTCATTTCTCGAGGCCGTAGTGTCTCGTTCTGCTGCCATCAAAGCGAAAGTTGTGATGGAAGATGAACGCGAAACCAAAGGCAAGCGAATGATTTTAAATTATGGTCATACGCTTGCTCATGCACTTGAAGCCGCCTCGCAGTTTCGATTACCTCACGGTCAAGCGGTCGCCATCGGGATGATTTTTGCCGGAGAACTTGCTTGCCGAAGGGGTATTTTCCCAAGAGCGGCGCAAGACAGGCAAATTCACCTCATTGCCAAACTCGGGCTTTCACTGAACTACAAATTTTCAAGCGATCGGCTTATCTCGTTTATGAGGCGGGATAAAAAAGTCAAAAATGGCAAAATGAGATTTGTCTTGCCGAAACGAATCGGACAAGTCGGGATCCATGAAAACATTCCCGAAAGGTTGGTTCGTGATGTGTTGGACGATTACAGGAGAAAGTAATGGACGGAATCATAAACGGAAAGGTAATGCTTGCGGTCGGATTTTTTGTCGGGCTTGTACTCGCTCATTGGCTTAAAATTTTCGGATCTCAATATCTTTGGATCGTATTCTATCGTTAGACACAAAGGCAATTGATGAAAGCTCAACGACTCGTTTGGGCTTTAAATCGCCTCCCGCATTTTGGAATACAGACCTTTAAATGCCTCCAAGAAAAAAATATTGATCTAGCGCAATGTGAAGATTCAGAAATTTTGAATCTACTCGCTGCGCTCGATCCGGATTTCCCGCACGAATTCAGCCGAATTCTCAATTCATCTGAATTTGAATCAGAGCTTGAAACATGCAGCCAAGCAAACATTCAAATCGTATCCATTTTAGATTCGGATTACCCTAAAAATCTGGCCGCAATTTATGATCCGCCCTTAATTCTTTATATGAAAGGCCACATCATTGCCGAAGATCAGTTCTCAATTGCGATTGTTGGTTCCCGTCACCCGACTGCTTATGGAATTCGGATGGCGGCCAAATTTTCATCGGAATTATCGCAACAGGGCATCACCATCATATCCGGTTTTGCGCGGGGAATCGATGCGGAAGCCCATAGGAGTTCGCTGCGTGTTAAAGGACGAACCCTTGCCGTTTTCGGCTGCGGGTTGGACATTGTTTATCCGAAGGAACATGTTTCACTCTATGAACAAATTGTTGAAAATGGAGCAATCATCAGCGAATTTCCGCTTGGCACCATCCCTCAAGCATTTAATTTTCCAAAACGGAATCGAATCATTACAGGACTTTCCATGGGGGTTCTCGTAGTCGAAGCGAATCACAGAAGCGGTTCCTTAATTACGGCGTCTATTGCAGCGGAAGAAGGAAGAGAAGTTTATGCCATTCCGGGCCAGATTGATTCAGTCACCGCTCAGGGAACAAACCACCTCATCCAAAACGGCGCCAAACTCGTGATATCAGCAGATGATATTTTGGTTGATTTGTATCCGCAATTAAAGGCAACAGTAGCGACAGACGTTCGTCATTGCGAGGAGACCGTAGAAGATTCCTCGCCCGTCATTGCAAGTCCCGCAGGGGCGAAGCAATCTGACACGAAGTGTCATCCTGAGGCGAAGCCGAAGGATCTCCAAGTCGGGATTCTTCGCTGCGCTCAGAATGACACGCTCGCTTCACTCCCTCGCAACGACATTAACGATCCCACCAACAATTCTTTGCTCAAGTTATTAACAAATGAGCCGCTTTCTCTTGATGAAATCATTGTTTCTTTGAGTGGCTCACCGAATGATATCCTATCTCGGTTAGCGCAATTGGAAGTACAAGGAGCAGTGAAACGCTTATTGGGTGGAAAGTATGTCCGAACCCCAGATATAGCAATAACTTGAAAAAAACATGGCGATTCGGTATACTCAATCTGCTTTTTTAACCTCATTATTAGTGTAGTTGCCTGATTAACGAAAGGAGCATGGTCATGGTTGATGGTGGATCCAATGTTATGGGAGGGTCGTCAGATTCGACTCCGAAAGGAAAACGAGTTATTTCTGCGCTCATTGATTTATTGGCAGCACCCATTTTACTTGGGATTGTCGCAGGTCTTATTTTACTTGCCGTTCCGGAAGGATTGAGAAACATTCTTTTAATCGTTATTAATATTGCGTGGCTTTTGTTTCGTGATTTTGTCTTTTCCCCCGGCCGTAAAATGGTTGGATTAAAGCTTGCTGGCGTTGATGGAAGCAAGGTCACTCTGGGTCAGGCTTTTATCCGTAACATTCTAATCATGATCCCTTTCGTGTTGGTCGTCGGCTATATCGTAGAGACGATCTTTGTATTATCGAAAGGACATCGCTTGGGAGACGTTTGGGCCAAAACCCGAGTTGTTGTCGCCTAGTTTTTCTTCGGCGCAAGACGTCTTTTAAGGTCTTTATTTTTCATTCAAAAGTTAAATATTTACACTGGGAGGATTTAAGTTTCATTTTTTTACGTCCGATAAACTTTCTTACAAATCTAGGAATGACTTTCTATAATTTTTTGAATCAGTTTATTTTAAGGATGTTCACATTATGGTCGTACGAGTAAATGGTGTCCAAAGAGAAATTCCGGATGGAAGCACAGTCGAACGAATGCTTGAGTTGTTCCATCTGGCAAAGAAATCGGTTGTTTTTGAATTAAACCAAAAGGTCGTCGTCCGAAATACTTACGCATTCACAAAGCTCCAGGAAGGCGATGCTTTGGAAATCGTTCATTTTGTAGGCGGAGGATAATGGCAACCAAGGGTGTTAAAAAAGCGAAAAATGTAGCAAAAAATTTAGTAATCGTGGAATCACCCGCCAAGGCGGGCACTATCAATAAGATCTTAGGTAACGATTATCAGGTTGAAGCTTCCTTCGGTCATGTTCGGGACCTTCCCAAAAGCAAAATGGGTTTGGATTTGCAAAGTGGCTTTACCCCTCAATATATTATTCCTCAGAAAGCAAAAAAAACCGTCAGCAATTTAAAAAAACAAGCCAAAAATAAAGAAACCATTTACCTGGCTACGGATCCGGACCGTGAAGGTGAGGCGATCAGCTGGCACTTGTCGAATATTTTTACCGAAGAAAATAAAGCGGCGCAAAACGGTTCAGAAAATCCACAGACCATCAAACGCGTTATGTTCAACGAACTTACAAAAGAAGCGGTTAAAAAAGCGTTTGAGCATCCGCGGGGGATTGATCAAAATTTGGTCAATGCCCAACAAGCACGACGAGTTTTGGATAGAATCGTAGGTTATGAATTAAGCCCTCTGCTTTGGAAAAAAGTCGGCCGTGGTTTAAGTGCCGGACGTGTTCAATCCGTGGCGCTTCGACTCATCGTTGATCGCGAACGTGAAATTCGTGCATTCAAGCCGGAAGAATATTGGTCCTTGCTTGCACAATTGTCTTCACAACGGTCGACTGAAAAAGAAAAAGTGTTTGAAGCAAAACTCGACCGGATTGGAGATCAAAAAGCGGATCTAAAGAACGGGGAACAAACCCTTAAAATTAAGAATGAATTGCAAAACGCAAAGTTTAGCGTGGTCTCAATCCAAAAAAAGGAACGCCGCAGAAAACCACAGGCTCCTTATACCACCAGCAAACTTCAGCAGGAATCTTATAACCGTCTTGGTTTTTCAGCCGCACGGACGATGAGAATTGCCCAAAGCTTATATGAGGGCGTCGAAATTGGAAGCGAAGGCAGTGTCGGTTTAATTACTTATATGCGTACGGATTCGGTTAATATTTCAGAAGTTGCTCAAAAAGAATCCGCCCAATACATCAAAGAAAAATTCGGAGATGATTATCTTCCTAAGACGCCCAATTTGTACCGGTCCAAAAAAGGTGCCCAAGAAGCCCATGAAGCGATCCGCCCGTCTTCCACTTATCGGGAACCGGAACAAATTAAAAGTTTTCTCGACGATGACCAATACAAATTATACGACCTTATTTGGCGCAAATTTGTTGCTTCCCAAATGACAACTGCATTGGATTTAGTAACGTCCATCGATATTCTTGCCGGTTCAAATTATTTTTTTCGGGCCAGCGGAAAGAAAACGCTGTTTCAAGGTTTTTCGATTGTCTTTAGTGATGCCAGTAAAGTCAAAAAGACAGAAGAAAAATTAGAAAAAGATCAAAAAGATGAAGAAGGAGATGACGAAGACGAGCTGGAATTTCCGGATCTTGAGCAAAACGAAGTTTTGAGATTACATGAATTGACGGGAAATCAACATTTCACGAAACCACCTGCAAGATTTAACGACGCTAGTTTAGTCAAAATTCTCGAAGAAGAGGGGATCGGCCGTCCCAGCACCTATGCGCCGATTATTTACACGGTAACCAGCCGTGATTATGTTGAGCGTAAGGGCGGAGCCTTGATGCCGACGGAACTCGGTGAAACTGTGCTTTCTCTTTTGGTGGAACATTTTCCTTATATTTTGGACGTTAAATTCACCGCTCTGATGGAAGAGGAGCTGGATAAAATTGAAGAAGGGATTTTAGATTGGGAAAAAGTGCTACGGGATTTTTATCAGCCGTTTGAAGTCTATTTGAAAAAAGCCAAAGAGAACATGAAAGACGTTCGTCAAGAACCGGTACCCGCCGGTCAAGATTGTGAAAAATGCGGCAAACCCATGATGATTAAATGGGGCCGTTTCGGTAAATTTATAGCCTGTTCAGGCTTTCCGGAGTGCAAAACCACAAAGTCTATTTCCACCGGCATTGCTTGCCCCAAAGAAGCATGCGGCGGTTATCTTGTGTCCAGGAAGGGGAAGGGCGGCAGAAAATTTTTCGGTTGTTCCAATTATCCAAAATGTGATTTTATCGCGAACCAGCTTCCGAAAAAAGAATCTGCTGAAAAGACCGAAGATGAAAAACCGCCTGAAATTGAAGAAGTAGGCGAAGACGTCTAAATTTCTTTCCTTCCTTGTTCAGTTGTTCGTTTTTACCAATCGCGTGTGCGTATTATGAGTGAAGAAAACTTGCTGTGCAAACCCTTCGTTGAGCGGTTTCTCAAATTTCTCGAAGTCGAGAAAAATTCGTCCCCTCATACCATCAAGAATTACCGAAGTGACCTCATTGAATTTTTCAAATTCACCTGTAAAAATTCAGTCAAAGACATTCATTATCTTGAAATCCGGAAGTTCCTCGCTCATTTAAAAGAAAAAGAATTTTTAAAAACCACCATATCCAGAAAACTCGCCTGTTTGAAATCCTTTTTCAAGTATTTGACGCGCGAACGTTTATTGTCGAGTAACCCGGCCAGCGGTATTCAAACTCCAAAACGGGATCGCCGGCTCCCTTCGTTTTTAGAAATAAAAGAAGTAGAAAATCTCATCGAAGCGGCCAAAGGGGATAAGTGGGAAACGAAACGTGATCTTACAATTTTGGAAACGCTTTACAGTTCCGGGATCCGGGTGAGTGAACTGGTGGGACTTAATGAAGAAGACGTTGATCTGTTGAGTCATCTTGTTAAAGTGCGGGGCAAAGGAAAAAAAGAACGTATTGTTCCGATCGGTTCCTGCGCGGTGAATGCGATTAAAGGCTATCTTGAATCGGCTCCCCTGGATCTGGAACAAAGATCGGTTCCTCTTTTGATCAACCGCAGAAAGACAAGGCTTACGGACCGAAGTGTCCGGAGAATCATTTTGAAATACGCGCGGATTGCAGCTCTTAAAAAAGGAATTTCTCCTCACACGTTGCGGCATTCATTTGCGACGCATTTACTCGATCGCGGCGCGGATCTTAGGAGCGTTCAGGAATTGTTGGGTCACGCTCATTTGTCCACCACCCAAATTTATACTCATGTTTCTGCCAAAAGGCTTCGTGAAGCTTATGATCAAGCCCACCCCAGAGCGTAAAGGAGAACCGGTCACGTGAATTTGTTATACGATTTTATTTTTTTAATTTTTGCCTTGTTTTCTATACCCAAATTCTTGATTCGTCTGAATCAGGCGCATAGCAGCGAGGATCTGATCTGGCAGCGTTTTGGTTTTTTCACCCGGGCATTAAAAGCGAAGTTTTTGGAAAAAAAGATAGTTTGGCTCCATGCGGTGAGTGTGGGGGAAGTGAATGCAGCGCGTGAATGGATTGGCGTTTTTTTAAATGAATATCCGGAATGGACGGTGGCTTTATCGACGACGACTCCCACGGGACAAACCGTGGCCGATTCTCTGGCTTCTGACCGGTTGGTTGTTTTTTATGCTCCGTTTGATTTGAGTTTCGCGGTCAAACGGGTCCTAAAGTTTATCAATCCGAAGGTTATCTTATTAATGGAAACCGAAATTTGGCCCAATCTGATCAGTTACGCATATCAGGCCGGTATTCCCATAGGCATTATCAACGGTCGAATTTCACCTCGTTCTTTTGAGCGATATCAACGAGTGAGTTTATGGCTCAGTTCCATTTTGAACAAACTTTCATTTTGTTTGGTCCAATCCGAGCGCGACCATACCTATTTTAAAAAATTGGGGGTACTGAATGAAAAATTGTTTACCACCGGTAATATGAAATATGACATGAATGGCCAACAGGTGAAAAACGTTTCCCGTCCGAAAGGAATTGCTTCCGATGCTTTGATTTTTATCGGAGGAAGCACCCATTGGAATGAAGAGAAAATATTGCTTTCTGTTTTCAACCGGCTTTATCAAACATTTCCGAATTTGAGGTTAATTTTGGCCCCGCGGCACCCGGAACGTTTGTCCAAAGTTGAGGATGCCATTAAAGGGTTTAATTTTCGTTACCGCTTTTATTCGAATGCGGAACACAGATCAGATCCGTACCAGGTGCTTTTAGTCAATCGAATGGGTATTTTGGCCTCACTTTATTCGATCGCGGATCTTGTTTTTATCGGAGGGAGCTTAGTCAAACGAGGGGGTCAGAATCCCATTGAAGCCGCTGGTTTCAGCAAGCCGATTCTGCACGGGCCGAATGTCACTAATTTTCACGAAGTTTACCGCATTCTGGATGAACAGAACGCAGCGGTTGCAATTGTTTCAGAAGAAGATTTATATCAACAATCAAAAAAGCTTCTCGAGCACCCCGAACTTAGAAACGAAATGGGTGCCCGGGCATGGACTTCCATTCAATCTATGAAAGGAGCTACTGCGCGGACCCTGAATTATTTGACCCGATGGCTTTCGCCGTCCGATTCATCCGTCGCTTTAGCATAAAACTTATGAAATTACGTAATTATTTCCGCTTGCTTGCCGAAGATCAACTTTATGTCAGCCGTTGGAGCTGGTTTTGGAAACCGATTTTAGGCGTTTCATCCCAGATTTATTTTTTGGGTCTTACGGTGCATCGATTACTTTATAGAATTGGAATTTTGAAAGTGCGTTCGTTGCCTCGTCCCGTCATCAGCATCGGAAATATTGCCTGGGGCGGAACGGGAAAGACACCGATCGTAGAATACGTGAGCCGATTTTATCTGAACCGCAGAAAAACGCCGCTCATTTTAATTCGCGGATATGGTGCGGATGAACACAAACAGTTAGCCAAACAGTTGCCTGATGCAAAATTTGGGGTCGGTCCGGACCGTTTTCGGGAAGGTGAAAAAGCGTTAAAAACAAATCCCGCTGATGTCATTATTTTGGACGACGGCTTTCAACACTGGAAATTAAAACGGGATTTAGACATTGTTTCAATTAATGTTTTAAATCCTTTTGGAAATTATTCACTGCTTCCGCGCGGGATCTTAAGAGAACCGCTCAGCAGTTTAAAGCGCGCTTCCCTTGTCGTTTTAACGGACGTGAATTTGACTCCCCGGAAAGAACTGGAAGATCTGAAAGCCAAAATCCATTCCCTCTCGCCAAAAATCGAATTTATTGAAGCGTACCGGGAACCTCTGTATTTTTACCGGCCCGAATCCAGGGAGCGTATTCAGGTTGGCCGACTGCATGGTCAGCGGGCCACCGCTTTTTCAGGCATTGGGACTCCCCGGTCGTTTCAAATGCTGCTCAATCAAATCGGATTGAGAACGGTCAGAAATTTTGAATACTCGGACCATCATCCTTATACGGACGATGAATTGAGAGAAATCGTTCGGGCGAAAGAAGCGAGTGAGTCTCAGGAAATTATAACGACAGAAAAAGATTTTTATCGCTCGGAAAAATCAATCAGAAAAATAGTTAAACCGCTGATTTTAAAAGTTCGCCTCAGACTGACAACCGGGGAACATATCCTTCATCAATATTTAAGCCGGTTCATTGATCATCAGGCTCCCACGGTCAGCAGTCTTCAAAATACAGATATTTCTACTGAAACCCAGCAGCCTTTAAATGAAATCGATTCTCAAGCTTCGCTCAAAGAGGCCCCATAAAGGAGTTTTTTAGTGGCTGATTCAATTTTCGTTTTTTTAATCCGGCTATTGAGCTTGTTGCTTCAAGCGCTTCCTCATCGCGCCGCGCTTTTGATTGGCCGGTTTTGCGGACTTGTGCTTTCTAAAGTTTATTACCGTCGCCGGATTGCCTATGCCAATTTGAAAGCCGCTTTTGGCGATCAGTTCAGTGTCAAAGAACGAAAACGGATTATCAAACGCCATTTTTTGAATATGGCTCAGACGATTGTTGAGGTATTGCGATTTCCGAAACTGACCCTTGCTTATTTCAATCAATATATTTCTGTGACCGGCCGTGAGCGCTATGAAGCATTGGCCCGCAAAAATCAGGGCATGTTTCTCATCACGCCGCATTTTGGAAACTGGGAATTATCTCAAATTTTATCGGCTTTGGTGGGAAAGCCCTTGCACGTCCTGGCGCGTCAGCAAAAACATAGCCGGATCGATGATTTTTTAAATGAGCTCCGTTCTTCTCACGGCACAACCGCTATCCATAAAGGAGGGGCCCTCAGAGAATTAATCCGCGTTCTTCGCCACGGCGGAAGGGTCGGCGCATTGGGAGACCTTTCTGGCGGCCGGGAAGGAATTAAAGTCCGATTTTTTGGTCGGAAAACAACAGCCCCGTCAGGGATTTTTGAAATAGCAGAACGCACCCATGCTGCCATTTTACCGTGTTTCATGGTCCGATTGAACGACGGCCCTTATCATCATGTATTTCTTGAAGAAGTCTTTCCTTTAGCCAGAACTCAAGAGGGAACCCATGATATTCCCGGAAGCGTGCAAAATTATTACCGTTTGCTTGAACAATGGATTCGAAAATATCCAGAGCAATGGTTTTGGATGTATAAACGTTGGAAACATTCTTTTACAAAACGGATTTTGATTTTAAAAGACGACCGTGCGGGACATACAAACCAAACCGAATCCATTGAGCAAGAGTTTAAACGGCTCGGTGAATCGCTTAACGGAGAATATGAACTCGAGTTTGAAACCGTCAACGTTCAATTTAAAAGCAATATTCATAAGAAATTATTTTATCTTTTCGCTTTCTTTTTTCTTCCGTTCGCTCAAGGCAGGCTCCGCTGGCTAACCCTTTTTTTAAAGCCGGAGTGTGCCAAGGAGCTTGAACATCAATTTGCTGACATCATTATTTCAACAGGTTCGAGTCTGGCTCCTTTAAATCTGTTATTAAAAAAAGAAAATCTGGCAAGGTCCATTGTGGTGATGAAGCCTTCTTTTCCCTATTGGATACACGGGTTTGATCTTTTAATTCTTCCCCTGCACGATCGTGTTCCAAAAACATCGGCCCGAACGGTTCGTACCTTGGTGACTCCAAATAAAGTGCAAGAGGAACTGCTTCAGAAAGCAGCGGTAAAATTAACATCTCAAATTCCGCCGAAATCAAACGGAAATAAACGCCTCGGTATTTTTATCGGAGGCCGGTCAAAATCGTATCATTTTAATCTTGCCGAATTTCAAAAATGGGTTGGTGAACTCAAGGCCTGTGCCGAAGAATTTAATTACGAACTGTTGATTACGACTTCACGACGGACCGATTCCGAAATTTCGGAGATTTTAAAAAAAGAATTTTTAGGACATCCGTTGACAAAACTTCTGGTGATTGCCAATGAATCCAATATTGACCAGGTGACATACGGGATGCTGGCAAATTCTGATATCGCAGTGGTTACCGAAGATAGTGTTTCGATGATTTCAGAAGCGGTTGCCGCCGGTAAGCAGGTTTTAGTGCTTCAGCTTGGAAACGGAAAACTTCCTGCCAAACACAGCTTTTTTCACCGGCTGCTGGAACAAAACAAATTGATCCATCTGGCGAACGCGGCTGATTTTAATTCCAAGCTGACCTCAGCCAACGGAACAAGGGCTCGGGAAATTATGCAAAATCAATCTCTCGAGATCCAAGAAGCACTCAGGAAAATGTTATGATCCCACCCCCTGCTTTGCAAGAGCGTGTTAAATATTTGAGATTGTTACAGTTTTTGCGAAGGCGTGCTCTTGTATCTTTGAAAGATTTCGCGGCAGAGCCGCGAAGAAAGCAGGTGGTGGGATGAGAATTGCCCAAATTTTACCTCAATTGAATGTCGGCGGTGTGGAAACGGGCACTGTTGATTTGGCGAAGTGGCTTAAACGACGCGGGGATGAGCCTTATGTTATTTCAAACGGAGGGGCCCTTGTTGAAGAATTGGTGAAAGCGGGCATTCCTCATCTTAAACTTCCGGTCCATAAAAAGTCGATCACCTCTTTGGCTTTGGTGCGGGAGCTTTCAAAATTCATTGAACGCGAACGGATCGACGTTATTCATGCCAGAAGCCGCGTGCCTGCCTGGATCGCTTATTTGGCGACCCGGAGAAGTGATTGTGATTTTGTCACGACTTGTCACGGGTATTATTCGAAACATTTTTTCAGCCGGGTCATGGGATGGGGAAAAAGGGTCATTGTGATTTCTCATTCCATCGGGCGAAGAATGATTGATGATTTTGGGGTATCACCGGAACGAATTACGCTGATTCACCGTGGCGTGGACTTGACCCGATATGTTTATGCAGCTGGTAAGTATGACCGGCCAAAATCCGGGCCGTATAAAATTATCAATATCGGCCGCATTACACCCATTAAAGGCCATGAAGAATTTATCCGGGCAATCCATTTACTTTCGAAACGGATTCAGAATTTCGAAGTTTCAATCGTCGGCGCGCCTGATCGGGATAAAGAATCTTACTTTCGGGATTTAAAATTGACGGTTGAGCGGTTAGGGTTGTCGTCTCATGTGAAATTTCTCGGTACGCGAAGAGATATCCCTGAATTGCTTCAACAGGCGGATCTTTTGGTTTTGCCGTCCAAAATTCCTGAAGCATTTGGACGAGTTTTGATTGAAGCAGGTGCATCTGGCACGGTGGTGGCGGCTTCTCGGATCGGCGGTATTTTGGACGTGATTCAAGATGAGGAAAACGGTCTTTTATTTTCACCTGAAAACTATGAAGAAATGGCGATTACAATAGAGCGCTTGCTTAAAGACCGTCCTTTATGCAAAAAATTGTCACCGTCGCTGAGACGCAAAGTCGAACATGAATTCAGTCTTGATCAAATGGTTGAAAAAACGTACCAGGTTTATCAAGAAGTAAAGCGTCAAAAAAAAATTCTAATCACAAAATTCGGCGCGATCGGTGATTTGGTGCTTGCCGTTCCCAGTTTTCGGATGTTAAAGAACCGGTTTCCCAATGCTTCGATTTCGCTTTTGGTAGAATCAAAGCTGACCCCGCTGATGGAACGGTGTCCTTATTTGGATGAGTTGATTACCTTTGACCGTTCAAAACGTAACGGCCAGTGGCAACGTCTTTTTAAATTGAGCAGACGGCTTCGAGACCGCGGATTTGATCTTTCCATTGATCTTCAAAACAATTGGCGGAGTCATTTGCTTGCTTTCTTAGCCCATATTCCAAGGCGTTACGGTTATAAACGCGGAATGGCCGGTTTTTTGCTGACTCATCCCGTTCTAGCTTGGGACCGGACTTTGAGTCCCGTTCAGCACCAATTTCAAGTATTAAAACGCGCCGGAGTTGTCCATTACGAAGACCAAGCGGAACTTTGGCCGCAGCCGACGGATGATCGTTACATTGAGAAGTTGTTTCAGGAAAGTGGAATTGTGAACACAAAACCTTTGGTTGGATTGGTTTTGGGATCAAGCCCGCGGTGGCCGACAAAACGGTGGTTTACCGAACGTTTTTTGGAGCTTTCTAAACAATTGATTAAAAAGTCTAATTGCCAGGTTGCGCTTTTGGGAACGCCGGAAGATGAGCCTTTGGCTAAAGTTTTTGAACAGGCAGGTTTGAAACACGTTTTCAATTTCACCGGGAAAACTACGCTGACTCAACTGGTTAGCCTGGTAAAGCGATTAAATGTTTTGGTCACCGGAGATACGGCTCCGCTTCATATGGCCAGTGCTTTCGAAACAAAAATCGTGGCGCTTTTCGGCCCTACCGAACCTAACCGGCATATGCCCCCCGGGAAAAATCATATTGCATTGGTGAAACGGGTTCCCTGTCAGCCGTGCTACAGTGGAACGTGTCAGAATTCTGAAAAATTAATTTGTTTGCAAAAAATCAGTGTTGAGGAAGTTTTTGAAGCAGTTCAAAAACAGTTGGCATAATGAATATTGTTGTTTTCACTAAAAATTGGCTGGGAGATGTGATTTTTGAAACGCCGGCTATTCGCGCGATCAAGGATAATTTCCCAAACTCCTATTTGATCGCGATCACGTCAGGCCGGTGCGTCCCGATTTTAGAAAAAAATCCTTACGTGGATGAAGTCATCTCGTTTGGCGAAAAAAAATACGAAAAAGATATTTTTCGTTTCCTGAAATTAGTTTTCTATTTGAGAAAACTTAAAATTGATAGGGCCTATTTATTTCATCGCTCTCTTATGCGTGCGCTGATTGTTTCTTGCGCGGGAGCGCGCGAACGGATCGGATATAACACAAAAGGAAGAAGCAGATTTCTAACTCGTGCTATACCACAACCGAAAAAGTCAGTTCATCGGGTTCAATATTTTTTGGATCTATTGAGTCAATCGGGCCATAAAGTTCTGAATGATTATCAGTATGAATTTTATTTTACTTCTGATGATCAGAGAAGAGTTGATATTTTGCTCCATGAACATGGAATAGATCCTCGGCGATTAGTTGCCATCAATCCCGGCGCAAACTGGGCACCGAAGCGCTGGCCGCCTTCTTATTTTCGAGAACTGGCTGAGCGTTTGTTCGACCGGTTTAAAGTTCAAATCGTATTGACCGGAAGCTCGGAAGATGGCCCAGTTGCTGATGAGATTTTAAACCACGGCACCCGCGCTTCCATTGTCTCTCTTTGCGGTAAAACCACGGTTCGAGAACTGGGTGCCTTATTTTCCAAATGCCGCTTGGTTATTTCAAATGATACCGGGCCGCTTCACATTGCGGCAGGTGTGGGCGCAAACGTGTTGGGTATTTTTGGTCCGACGGCATCGAGGGAAACGGCGCCGTTAGGCAGAGGAAAGAATGTGGTTATTCATTATTATCCTGATGGTGCGACACTGCCTTGGATGGGCAAAAAATTTCCATCTCCCTGGATGGAATTAATTTCGGTGGATGATGTGTTTCAAATGATTGAAAAAGAAAAATTACTTCCTGCATAATGGCTACAATTGATATGGCAAAAATTCAAAAGATTCTCGTAATCTCAACCACGCATATTGGTGATACGGTTTTGACAACGCCGGTGATTTCTTCGCTTCGTGAACGATTTCTTTCAAGTCATATTTCTGTAATGGTTGGGCCAAACGCAGCCGCTCTTTTTGAAGGCAGCCGCACGGTGAATGAGGTATTCGCTTATGATAAAAAGGCCACGTGGTTTGAAAAATTTAAGTTTGTCCTAAGGCTTAGGAAGCAGCAATTTGATCTTGTTGTTGACTTGAGGAATACGGCGATTCCCATTTTAATCAGCGCCCGGTATCATAACTCACTGTTTTTGGACCGCTCTGCTATTTCTATGCGCGAGAAGCACCTTAGGCAATTGAGATTTCTCTTTCCCATTGATGGTTCGTATGAAAATAAGTTTGATTTCTTTACTGAAGAAGAACAAACGAGCGCTCTTGGGAGACTTCCTGCTTCCGCGGTGAACAACTTTCTCATTATCGCTCCCGGTGCGGGAAGCGATCTTAAACGTTGGACGATCTCTGGGTTCGTTGAAGTCATGAATTATTTTCTGATGAAAAACAAAGCAGTCGTTTTAATTGGGTGGGAACGTGAACGTAGTTTGGGTACGGAACTTGAACGAATGGCGTCAAAACCCGTGACCAATTTAATAGGAGCTCTTGCTTTACGGGAATCAGCAGGATTGATTAGCCGGGCTTCTTTAGTCGTAGCCAACGACAGTGCCGTCATGCATTTGGCGCATGAACTTAATCGGCCAACCGTTTCTATTTTTGGACCGACCGATCCAAAAAAATACAGCCAAACAGGTGCAGATCGGCGAATGGTTCGATTGAATTTGGATTGTTCCCCCTGTGAAGTGTCGCAGTGCCGTCTTCAACGGCGGATTTGCCTTGATGATTTACCCCCTTCATCCGTTATCCAAGCAAGCGAAGAGCTTTTAAATCATGCGGCAAATTAATCTTTCAAATATTAAAAAAATTTTAATTAGCCGAACAGACCGGATCGGCGATGTTGTTTTGTCTACGCCTGTCTTTTGGGCGATTAAAAAAAAATATCCCAATGCCTATATCTCGGTGATGGTGGTTAAAGAAACGGCTCCGATCGTTCAGGGTAATCCATGGATTGACGAAGTCATTATTTTGGACAAGAAAGGCCGGCATAAAAGCTGGCTGCAAACATTTTTCTTCGGTTTGAGTTTAAGAAATCGGAAATTTGATGTTGCCATCCACTTACATCCAAAGAATCGAGTTAATGTTATTTCATGGGCGGCCAACGTTCCGGTCAGAATCGGTTACAAAGTTTCGCTCGGAAATCACGGGAAAAACGATTTTTTATTAACTCATAAGATACCGGAACAAAAATGGCAGGGGAAAAAACATGAAGTGGAATATAACTTTGATCTTCTGAAATTCATTAACGTGTCACAGCCGGAGCGCTTGCCGCTTTATTTTCCTTTAGCAGAACAGGGTTTGAATGATTTAATGCAGCTTATGCCACAAGGTTTGAATGATCGCTACGTTGTTTTTCATCCGAGCGCGAGCTGTATTTCAAAGCGCTGGCCGCCCGAACGATTGGCGCAGGTAGCAGATCGTTTATCCAGCCGATTTGGAGTTCTTCCGGTCATTATTGGCGAGGGAGAAGGTATTGCACATGCTAATGAAATGCAAAACAACATGAAAGAAAAGTCTTTAAATTTATCCGGAAGATTATCGCTCGGCATGCTGGGTTGGCTCTTAAAAGGAGCGCGGCTTTTGGTTTCCAATGATTCAGGTCCGGTTCATGTGGCCGCTGCGGTTGAAACTCCGGTCATCTCTATTTTTGGAAGAAATCAGCCGGGTTTAAGTCCAATCCGGTGGCGTCCGATTTCAGAACGCGGGACTTATATCCACAAAGATGTAGGCTGTACCGTTTGTCTTGCGCATAAATGTGAAATTAATTTTAAATGTCTCACCGAATTGCTGGTCGATGACGTTCTGAATGTGGTTAAGCAATATGAATCTCTCTTGGTTTAAGAATAAATCCGTTAAACGAGTATTGTTGGTCCATCCGTATGGGATTGGAGACGCTCTGTTCATCACGCCGCTGATCAGAACGCTCAAAGAAAATGGAGTCAACCAAATTGATTTGCTGCTCGGAAACAGAACGCGTGAAGTGTTTGAAGCAAATCCGAACATCCATCAAATTTTTGAATGGCGTAAGTTAAGACCGACAAACTTTAAGGACAAAATTAAATATTTATTTAGTCTTGCCCAATTATATTTCCAGGTTTGGAAAAATCATTATCCAATCATGTTTGATTGTTCTCCGACCGCAAAATTTGCGTTTCCGTCTCTAGCTTATTTTTGGATTCCTCTTAGGATTGGTTTTAATTTTAAGGGAAAGGGTTTTTTCTTAACTCATAAAATTAATCTCCCTCGCGGTTTTTCGGGTAGATCAATGGTTGAGTATTATTTGGATTTAGTCCGGTTTTTAGATTATAAACCCTCGGACCGAAAAACCGAATTTTTCTTAAAGGAAGGTGATGATCATTCGGCCGAAATCCTGTTTCAAAAATTAAACATTAATTTGGAACAGCCCATCGTAGCTGTTGCTCCTGGCGGCGGAGAATCATGGGGAAAAGACGCGCGCCTTAAAAGGTGGCCGGTTCAAAACTTTGCATTGTTGATCCAAAAAATTTTTGGACATAGGGGAATTTTCGGTACGATTTTGGTTTTGGGATCAAAAAATGAACGGCCATTGGGCGATGAACTGATCAAACATTTTGACGGCACCGCAATCTTCAATTTATGTGGCGATGTTTCGATCTGTGCATCCGCAAGTTTACTCAGGAGAAGTCTTTTCTTGATTGCAAATGACAGCGGTTTGGTTCATTTGGCAAATGCTCTTGAGGTTCCGGTGGTCGCCATTTTTGGGCCGGTTGATCCTCAGGTTTACGGGCCTTATCCAAATGATGAAAAGGCCATTGCCATCGTGAATGAAGGTCCTGTATGCAGGCCCTGTTATCAGAGGTTTCGATATCAGGAAATGTGTATCGGATTAGAGTGCCTGAATCAATTAACGCCCGAAAAAGTATATCAACAAATTAAAGCATCTCGATTTTTGGACGCCGTCAAATCCGCGGTTTTAAAATGACGCGGCATTATTTTTGGATCATCCTTTCTTTGCTTTTTTGGTTGTTCAATTTTAATTCGGTGTATGCAGAAGATCAGGCAATTCAAACCCTTACTTTGAATCAAGTCCCGGCCTCTAAAATCCAGGTCGGGGAAAAACTAAAATTTAGCATTAAATGGTTTGGGATGGAGGTAGGAACCGCGGAAGTAACGGTTACAGGAATGGAAAACATTCGCGGCCGGGAAGCTTATCACATCGCCGCTTTTGCACGTTCAAATTCTTTAATTGATTTAATTTATCCCGTGCGCGATGAACATCATAGCTATATCGATAAGGAACATCTTTATTCGCTTCGCTACGAAAAAATCTTGCGCGAAGGCCGCTACCGGGCTGATGAAGTGATTGAGTTTGATCAGGAAAATCACAAGGCGCTTCACTATTCACGGAAAAATGGAACTAAAAAGCAAGTCCTGCTTGCGAAAAAAGCTCAAGATGAGCTTTCTTCCGCTTATTGGTTTCGCCTTCAGCCGTTGGAAGTAGATTCTACGGTTCATATTCCCGCTAATGCCGATGAGAAAAATTGGGATTTGACCGTCAAGATTCTGAAAAAAGAAAAAATTAAACTTGGAAAGCTCGGAAATTTTGAAGCGTTTGAACTAGAGCCTTCCGCCCGGTTTCAGGGAATTTTTATCAGACGCGGGAAAATACGCGGATGGATTAGCGCTGATGATAAAAGGCTTCCCTTGATGATGAAGACTAAAATTCCGGTTTTAGGGACAGTTACGGTTAAGTTGGTCAATTATGAAGGGTGGTAAGATGAAACGGTTTTTAATTTCAGCGATTAGTTTGATCTTGGTGTTTTTTATTTTAGTTTTTGTTTTTTTCCCGCTTCCGGGTTATGTTCCCATTTTAATGTATCATTTCATTTACCCCAAATCTGAAGTAAATCCTAAAACATCAACGCTTAACGTTAGCATTGAAGCTTTTGAACGACAAATGTGGTTCCTGAAAACGTTTGGTTATCATGCACTGTCGCTTGATGAATATTATGACATCAAGATGGGATTAAAAAAGCCGCGCGGAAAAGAAGTGCTGATCACCTTTGATGACGGACACCATACTTATATAGAGCATGCTTTGCCAATCTTGGAACGATATCAATTGAAATCGGTTAACTTTCTTGTCTGGAGGCACTTAACCTTAAATTGGGACGCTTACATTAATTTAAACGAGGCAAAACAACTTTTACATAATCCGCTCATTGATTTGGAATCTCATACCATCACTCATCCGAACCTGACCCAAGTATCTTTATCCCGAGCAGAAAGTGAAATCGTTCAATCGAAAGATTATCTGCAAAAAGCGCTCAAAAAAGAAATTAATTATTTCTGTTATCCGGAAGGATCATTTAATCCTGAGGTTATGAAGTTAGTTCAAAAAGCAGGCTATAAGATGGCGTTTAGAACGTCATTAAAATTCTATAAGTTGCATCCAGAAACCGCTTATTCGGTAGTCAGGATTAAAGTAAGTCCCAAATATAACCTTTTTGTTTTTTGGTGGTATGTCTCTGGTTTTGGTTATTATGTCAAGAAAGCAGACTACTTTTTCCATCAATTGACACTGAGTTTTACGAGTGGTAAACTGACACCTTATAAGTCAAGGCATGGAACGACGTAAGTCGTTATTTTACAGAAGGTTAAGGTTAAACACGTGTCTCAGCGTCCGGTTTCTTTGAACGGTAAAATTTCAAAAAACATCTCTCGGTTAATCGATCAATTCTCAAACGTCAAAATTCTCGTAATTGGAGACTGGATCCTCGATGAGTTTGTTTGGGGAACCGTAGAACGAATTTCTCCCGAAGCCCCGGTCCCCGTCGTGAACGTAGTTCGGGAATCATTTGTTCCGGGCGGTGCTTTGAACGTTGCCAACAACATTCGAACCCTGCGCGGTTTGGTTTATCCGTGCGGATTAGTGGGACGTGATCTGATGGGCCGGATGTTGGTTAAAACCATGAGAAAAGAAGGAATTGATACGACCGGTGCAATTTACGATCAAACTCGGCCAACGACGTTAAAAACCAGAGTTATTGCTCATTCTCAACAAGTGGTTCGATTTGACCGTGAAAATAACCAAGAATTAGGCGGAGAATTATTAAAAAAAGTTTCCGCTTATATCGATAAAGTTATTTCCAAAGTCGATGCGGTGATTATAGAAGATTACGGCAAAGGAATGATTACACCGGGCCTTTTGACGTATGTTCTTAAGAAAGCAAAGGCGTTTAAAAAGCCGGTGTTGGTTGATCCGAAAGAAAAAAATTTTAATTATTACGAAGGCGTCACAGTCATTACGCCAAACCGGAAAGAAGCGCTGAGTGCATGCGGCCTTTTGAAAGACGGCCCTATACCTGATATTCACGAAGTTGGAAAAATGCTGATTAAACGTTTTGCCTGCCAAGCAGTGTTGATTACGCTTGGAGAAGAAGGAATGATGCTTTTTGAAAAGAGCGGGGCAACCACCAAAATTCCGACGGCCGCACGGGAAGTTTTTGATGTGTCCGGCGCCGGAGACACTGTGATCGCGGTGTTTACCATGGCATTGGCTGCCGGCGCTAATATGAAGGAAGCGGCGCTGATTTCGAATAAGGCGGCCGGAATTGTGGTTGGCAAATTGGGAACGGCAACGGTGACGCCTCAGGAATTAAAACAATCAATTTCCGAACGTTTGCCGTCCGAAAAAAAATCACCCAAAAAGAGGATCCTTTCCAGTGTCTCGGTTTGAGACCCTTTGCGTGATTCCGGCGCGTTTGGAATCGACTCGTTTTTCAAGAAAACTTCTTCAACGCATTGAAGGCAAGCCTTTACTTCAATATGTTTATGAAAACGCCAAACAGGCAAAGCGGGTTGAACGTGTGATCGTTGCATGTGACCATGAGCTTCTTAAGGAAACGGTCGAATCGTTTGGCGGCGAAGCAATTTTGACTTCACCGGATCATGCAAGCGGTACCGAGCGAATTGCCGAAGTGGCAAAATCATTACCGTGTCAATTTATCGTCAATCTTCAAGGCGATGAGCCGCTCATGCCCGGAGAAGTGATCGACCAAGTCGTGGGTGCGTTGCAGCGTGATTTGTCTTGCGTCATGTCGACCGCTTGTATTGTCAAAACTGATCCGGATGAATTTCGAAATCCCAACGTGGTCAAATTGACGAAAGACCGAAGCGGTTTGGCTTTGTATTTTTCCAGGAGTCCGATTCCGTTTGACCGGGACGGAAAAACAACTCATTTTTATAAACATTTGGGAATTTATGGTTACCGGCGTGAATTTTTACTTCAATTTCCTGCTTTATCCGCTTCTTCTTTGGAACAGCGGGAAAAACTGGAACAACTGAGAGTGCTTGAGAATGGGTATCGGATCAAAGTCGTAGAAACAGTTCATGACTCTATCGGGGTTGATACGGAAGCTGATTTCAACCTCGTCAAAAAACTTTTGTCTTCTAAGCGTCGTGTAGGAGTTTCCCATGCCTAAACATATTTTTATTACCGGCGGGGTTGTTTCATCCTTGGGAAAAGGAATCGCTTCTGCTTCAATCGGAAAACTTTTGGAAGCAAAAGGTCTCAAGGTGGCGATGCAAAAATTGGATCCTTACATTAATATCGATCCCGGCACGATGAGCCCTTATCAGCACGGTGAGGTTTATGTTACCGAAGACGGAGCGGAAACGGATCTGGATTTGGGCCATTACGAACGGTTCACCAACAGTCCGATCGGAAAAGTCAATAATGTGACCACCGGCCAAGTTTATTATTCGGTTATTACCAAAGAACGCCGGGGTGATTATTTGGGCGGGACGGTTCAGGTGGTTCCTCATATTACGGATGAAATTAAAGACCGGATCCGCGCGGTATCACGGGGTAAGCGTTATGATGTCGTCATTTCAGAAATTGGCGGAACCGTTGGTGATATTGAATCACTTCCTTTTTTAGAAGCGGTTCGTCAATTTCGCCAGGAGGAAGGCCGGGAAAACTGTATTTTCATCCATTTAACGTTGGTTCCGTTTATCCGTGCTGCTGGAGAATTAAAAACAAAACCCACTCAACACAGTGTTGGAACACTCCGGGAAATCGGTATTCAGCCTGATATTTTACTTTGCCGGACTGAAAAACGTCTTTCTAAAGATTTACGCGCTAAAATAGCACTATTCTGTAATCTGGATCCAGAAGCGGTGATTGAAGCTCGTGATGTCCGATCGATTTATGAAGTCCCGCTGATTTTTAAAGATCAAGGGCTTGACCAAGTGATTTGCCGGTATCTCCGCATGGAATACAAGGCTGGAAATTTGAATGAATGGAAACGCGATGTGGTCAGCCGCGCGCTTAATCCCAAACATCAAATCACAATCGGCGTTGTGGGAAAATATGTTGAACTTCAAGACGCTTACAAATCCTTATATGAAGCTTTAAGACATGCCGGCATCGCAAATGATACACGTGTGATTATTAAGCGAATTAATTCGGAACGTCTCATGAAAGGAAACATCGATCATTATTTGGTGAAGGTGGACGGGATCTTAGTTCCCGGCGGATTCGGCAACCGCGGCATTGAAGGAAAAATTCGGGCGATTAAATATGCACGCGAAAACAACGTACCTTTCTTTGGAATTTGTTTAGGGATGCAATGCGCCGTAATTGAATTTGCCCGAAACGTTCTGGATTTTAAAGGCGCTCATTCTACGGAATTTAATAAAAAAACGGCTTATCCAGTCATCAGTTTGCTTGAAGAGCAGGAATCGGTTTCCAATCTGGGCGGTACGATGCGGCTCGGTGCCTATTTATGTGAAATCAAACGGAACACTTTAACCTATGAAGCGTACGGAGCCGATGAAGTTTCTGAACGGCATCGCCACCGATACGAATTCAACAACAAATACCGCGAGGCTTTTACCAAAAAAGGCCTTAAAATTTCCGGCGTCTATCAAAACGGAAAATTGGTTGAAATTGTGGAACTCGAAAATCATCCTTGGTTCATAGCGTGTCAATTCCATCCTGAATTTAAATCAAAACCGGATAAGCCACATCCGCTATTTAAAAATTTCGTTGCCAAATCACTTGAATTAAAACGGAGCGGACCGAAAAACCAAGTGGTTGAAAAAAAATCAGAGGAAAAACAGCCCCATGTCTTCGAAGCTAGTTCGATTGAATAACGTCACATTCGGAAACCCGGATGGGTTTGTTTTGATTGCCGGGCCTTGCGTGATTGAAAGTGAAGTATCCGTACTGCGCCATGCCGAACAAATTTCAAAAATTGCCCGCGAACTAAACATTCCTTATATTTTTAAAGCCAGTTATGATAAAGCAAATCGTTCTTCCATCGGGTCCTTTCGAGGGCCTGGAATTCAGGAAGGGCTCAAAATTTTATCCAAGGTAAAAAAAGAATTTCAACTGCCAATTCTAAGCGACATTCATTCAATTCAGGACGTGGAACAGGCAAAGGACGTTCTCGACATTCTGCAAATTCCTGCTTTTCTTTGCCGGCAAACGGATTTGGTCATGGCTTGTGCCAAAACGAAGAAAATTGTGAATGTTAAAAAAGGCCAGTTTCTCTCGCCGTGGGACATGAAAAATATAATCGAGAAAATCGAATCTGCCGGCAATCAGAATATTTTACTCACCGAGCGGGGTGTTTCATTCGGTTATCAAAATTTGGTCAGCGATTTTCGCGCTATTCCGATCATGCAGAGTTTTGGTTATCCGGTGGTTTTTGATGCAACCCATTCTGTTCAGCTTCCGGGAGGTTTGGGAAATGTTTCCGGCGGCCAAGCTGAATTCATACCGATTTTGGCGCGATGTGCCGTTGCGGCTGGTGCCGACGCTATTTTTATGGAAGTTCACGAAGATCCGCAATCAGCCAAATCCGACGGGCCTAATAACCTTCCTCTTGTTCTTCTTAAGGATCTTCTTGAAACCCTGAAGCAAATTCGAAAAGCAGCGCCTCTCCATAAGGAACTGCAAGAAGAAAAAACTGCCAGAAAACCAGTTCGTGTATGATCCCATCACCTGCTTTACAAGAGCGCATTAGTGAATTGTTTATTTGGTTTCAATGCGTTCTTGTATCTTTGGAAGATTCTGCGGCGGAGCCGCAGAGAAAGCAGGTGATGGGATGAAATCAGATCTCCTGTTAGCTAAAAAAGTTTTATCTGTTGAAGCTCAAGCCGTGAGAAGGCTCATTCCGCGTCTGAACCGGGAATTTGAGCGGGCACTTGATTTGCTGAAGCAATGTTCGGGCCGCGTTATTATTACGGGGATGGGAAAGCCGGGTTTCATCGGTCGGAAAATTGCGGCAACTTTGGCTTCGACCGGAACACCCAGTCTTTTTTTGCATCCGGCGGAAGCCATTCACGGCGATCTTGGAATGGTGACCAAACAGGATGTTGTCATTGCGATTTCAAACAGCGGTGAAACGGAAGAAATTACGCGCCTTCTTTCTACCATTAAGAAAATCGGGGCTCGATTGATTGCTCTAACCGGAAATCCTAAATCGACATTGGCGAAAAATTCTGATGTTATCTTAAATGTGGGTCTTCCTAAAGAAGCATGTCCATGGAATTTAGCGCCGACGGCTTCTACGACTGCGTCGTTGGCAATGGGGGATGCACTTGCGGTGTGTTTGGCCAAGCGCAAAGGTTTTCGTGAAGAAGATTTTGCTTTCTTACATCCGGGCGGCAGCTTGGGGAAAAAATTGATTAAAGTTAAAGATTTAATGAGAAAAGGGAAGCAAAATCCAACGATTTTAGGTACCGCGACTGTCAAAGAAGCGCTTCTTACGATTACCAGCGCAAAATCCGGTTCCTGCACCATTGTGGATCGAAATGGAAAACTCAAAGGTATTTTTACGGACGGTGATTTAAGACGGCACTTAAAATTAAACGGCGTTTCCATTTTAGCTAAGCAGATTGAACCTCTGTCAACGAAGCGGCCATCAGCCATTGAAGAAAACCGATTGGCGGCAGAAGCGCTGCAAATTTTACGGGACCGGAAAATCGATGAACTGCCAGTAGTGGATCAAAAAGGCCGTGTGGTTGGGCTCCTAGACGTTCAGGATTTGTTAAAAGCTGGTTTTGTGTGATCTGAACATGGCAAAGAAAAAACCATATCGTTTTCTCATTTATTTGTTGCTTGAGTTTATTCGGCACATCATTTTAGTGTTTCCCCGCCGCGTTAATTATGCAATTGCACATGGAGTTGGGTTTTCTATATTTTGGTCACTGAGAAAAGAACGTACTAAGACCCTAGTGCACTTGAAGGAAGCCTTTGGAACCGAAAAGACGGAAGAAGAATATCATCAAATTGCACAAAATATGTTCATCAATTTAGCTAAAACCGGCATGGATCTTTTGTATTTCCCAAGACTAAATCGTTTGAAAATAGAGAAATTGGTTTTAAATGAAGAAGGAACAGAAAAATTAGATTGTGCGCTGGCCCGTGGAAAAGGAGTCATTGCGCTGACCGGTCACATCGGAAATTGGGAACTTTTAGCTTCTTATTTTCGTTTTTTGGGTTATCCCGGCAGTTTAATGGGAAGACGAATTTATTATGACAAATTTAATGATGTTTTGGTCAACCTCAGGAAAAGCGGATTGGTTTCAACGATCTATCGGGATGAATCTTCCCGGAAAGTGCTCTCTGCTTTAAAAGACAATCACGTTATTGGCATTTCTGCCGATCAAGATATAGACAGTTTGGAAGGAATTTTTGTTCCTTTTTTTGGCAAACCAGCGTGGACTCCGATCGGTCCTGCCAAACTGGCGCTCGCAAGCGGTGCTGCCATTGTGCCTGCTTTTATGATTCACGAAGGAGATCAATACCGTTTATATTTGGAGGACCTCATTTTGCCTGATCCGGACATAAACAAGGAAGAAGCGGTCAAACAAATGACTGAAGCATGGTCTAAAGTTGTGGAACGATATATCCGCCAATTTCCGAATCAATGGGTTTGGATGCACGACCGTTGGAAAACAAAAATTGAGTTCCATAAAGTTCAAGAAGTTTCTCCGTTGGTCAGGGCAGCGTCATGATCCCATCTCCCGCTTTGCAAGAGCGCGCTAAGAAGATTAAAGCATGCATTTATTATATTCGTAGCTTAAAGTCAGGTAAATTTTATCTTGGCTCAACCACTAATTTATATCGCCGTTTTAATCAGCATAATGATAATAAAAGTCAATATACGAAGAATAAAGGTCCATGGGAATTAATCGCTTGTGAATTATTTCTTACTTATGAAGAAGCCAAAAAGCGAGAGCACGTTTTGAAACGTAATCTTCGAATGTTACGTTACTTTAAAAAGCGCGCTCTTGCATCTTGCAAAGATTCCACAGCTTTCAGCTGTGGAGAAAGCAGGTGATGGGATGATGAGAAAATTTCTGTTAATTATCGTTGCTTTGATCATAGCTTATATTGCTTTGATTCAATGGAAGCTTTGGCTCTATACAAAACGGAATGCAAAAATCGGCGTTCATAATGAACAAGCGCAGAAAGAAACAGCTCAACGGGTATATAGCTTTTCTTTTTCCAAATATACCGAAACCGGCCAAAAAGAGTTGGAAATAGAAGGCGATTCAGCGGATATTTTGTCTCAAAATGTTGAACTGATCAATGTCATTGCCAAAGCTTACGCTGAAGAATCGCCGGTTACCATCACAGCCGATCAAGGTTCCATCGACCGCGCTACAAGCAATGTTGTTCTTCATCATAATGTAGTTGCAACCACTGAAACCGGTACTCGTTTGATGACCGAACGGCTTCGGATTGATGCCAACAACAAAAGCTTGGATACGGATCTCCAGGCCAAAGTAAAAAAAGACAACATTAATATTGAAGGTACCGGCGCAAGCAGTGATTCGCAGCTGAGTAAAGTGATATTCAAAAAAAACGTAACCGTTGTCATTCAAGATCCCGAATCGGAAACCAGCACTCCTACGATTATTACTTCAGACGGCCCTTTAGAAGTCGATTACAAACGGAATCTTGCTCATTTTTCAAAAAACGTAATCGCTCAACATGAGCGCGGAATTTTGAATTCGGATTACATGGACGTAATTTACGACAAAACTACCAGACGCGTTTCCAAAATTGTCGCCCGAGGAAATGTTACCATCACCAGTCAGGAAGGAAATAAAACATACAGTGACAATGCCGTTTATTTAGCGGACGAAAAACGGATCGTACTCGGCGGCGATGTTGAGGCCAAATATCGTTCTGATGAATCCGGCGCTGAGAAATTTCTATAGCAAATCCTGTAGTCATCCTGAGGCCGTTAGGCCGAAGGATCCCATTCTGAGATTCTTCGCTTTGCTCAGAATGACATAAGGAGATTTATGTATCTACTTGAAACTCAAGGTTTGGTCAAAAGTTATAAAGGCAGATGTGTGGTTAATCAAGTTTCCATCCAAATTTCGAGGGGGGAAATTGTCGGGCTTTTGGGCCCAAATGGAGCTGGAAAGACAACCACGTTTTATATGGTCGTAGGTGTCATCAAAGGGGATTCCGGAAAAATTTTATTTCGGGGAGAGGACGTTACAAATTTACCCATGTACAAACGGGCCCGGCTCGGCATGGGTTATCTTTCCCAGGAGCCTTCCGTTTTCAGAAAGCTAACGGTTGAAGAAAACATCATGGCAATATTGGAGACCTTGGATATTCCGCGGTCTGAGCGTAAAAAGCGGTTGGAAAAATTGCTTGAGGATTTAGATATTGCTTACCTTGCAAAGAATAAGGCCTATACGCTTTCCGGCGGTGAACGAAGAAGGCTTGAAATCACGCGCGCGTTAGTCACCAATCCTTCCCTGATTTTGCTGGATGAGCCGTTTAGCGGCGTAGATCCGATCGCTGTTTTTGAAGTTCAAAAAATATTACAAAAATTAAAAGCTCAGGGTTTAAGTATTTTACTAACGGATCACAGTGTCCGGGAAACGCTTTCCATTACGGATCGCGCTTATATTATGTGTGACGGAAAAATTGAAGTTTCCGGCTCATCTAATTTTCTTGCGACGGATAAAAAAGCGCGCGAGCTCTATTTGGGAGAGCGGTTTATTTTGGCTTAACCCCGTTAGAGATAGGAAACGCTTTTCAGAAGCGTTTCCGTGTCAGCTGTGAAAAAGGTGTAAAAATTTAAAACCGCATTGTGCTAGATTACGTAATTTTAATTTTAAAATTATCTCTAACGGGGTAAATCTCAACTTTGACGGAGGAAACAGGGAATGAAGATTTCTGAAATATTAGATAAGCGGGCGATTAAAATCGGAGTTTCATCAACCAGCAAAGAAGATACGTTGCGCGAATTAGTCGATGTATTGGCGAAGGTTGAAGATATTGGGGATCCAAAGGGAATTGTTAAAGCACTCATTGACCGAGAAAATCTTGGATCTACCGGAATCGGTCAGGGAATCGCGATCCCACATGGAAAAACAGATAAGGTTTCGCGTTTGACCGCTGTTTTAGGAATTAGTAAAACCGGCGTTAATTTTGACGCTTTAGACGGGGAACCGGTTTACATTTTTGTTCTTTTGGTGGCTCCGAAGGCGACCGCGGGTCCGCATTTGAAAGCGCTTGCCCAAATCTCACGCCTTTTGCGGGATACTTACTTTTGTGAATTACTCAGAAAATGTAAGACCGAGGATGAAGTGTTTAATATGATCAAAACCGAAGAAGAGAAAAAGCATTAATTAACAAATAAATCAGTCCTTCCCCCCATGTCTTATCTTTCAGTTCACGATTTGTACAGTGGCTTAAAAGACCAGTTGAAGCTGGTGCTCTTGACGCCGACCGTTCCTTTGACGCGCAAAATTCATTCTCCGGAAATTCACCGCCCCGGGCTGGCTTTTTCGGGTTTTTATGATTATTTTGCGTTTGATTGCGTCCAAATTTTGGGAAAAACCGAAGTTTGTTTTTTAAATAAATTGAACAATCTAAAACGTCAAAAAAATTTAAAGCGTTTTTTTTCATTCCGAATCCCCTGCATTATTATTTCAAAACAGCAAAATATTCCGGAGAATTTTTTGAAACAGGCAATTCAGACGGCCATTCCTATTTTCAGAACCCCGTTTCGAACTGCAAAAGCGGTTAGCCAAGTCACTCTTTTTATCGAACAATCAAGCGCTCCGGAAACCAGTATTCATGGAACACTTGTGGATGTTTATGGGGTAGGAACTTTATTGCTGGGCAAAAGCGGGGTGGGAAAATCTGAATGCGCACTTGAGCTGGTGGAACGGGGCCATCGTTTGGTTGCGGACGATATCGTCCAAGTTCGTGTTGAGAACCGCGTTTTAATGGGAAGATCGAATGAAGTTTTGCATCATCACATGGAAATTCGAGGCCTGGGAATCATCGATATTCGCGCGATTTTTGGCGTAGGATCCGTGCGAAACAGCAAACGTATTATGTTGGGAGTTTCACTCGAACATTGGAAAAAAGAACGGGAATATGAACGCCTTGGACTGGAAGATAAAGTTTATGAAATCCTGGGCGTTAAAATTCCACACCTCGTGATTCCGGTACGTCCGGGAAGAAACATGCCCATTTTAGTGGAAACAGCAGCTTTAACTCAGCGGCTTACTTATATGGGCGCCAATTCGGCCAAAGAATTTAATGAGCGTTTGATCGAAACCATGCGGGCGCAGCAGGAACCGGATTAGTCATGATCCCACCATCTGCTTTAGGCCTGAAAGGCCTTTTCTTCGAAACTTCCGCCTTCAGCGGAAAAAAGCAGGTGGTGGGATGAAATTTTTCAGATGGTTATACCCAGGAATTGGAATTAAACGCTGGGTGATTTTGGCGATTTTTGGTCTTGGCATGATGTTTGTTGTCGGATTGTCGGCCGTTAAAACGATTTCTCATACCAGCGTTTTGTTGGCTAGTCTAGCCACTGCATTTTTGATATTCGGTATTTTTCTGGTTTATACTTCGTTGAAAAATATCGTCCGGATTTTTGTTCGCGCGTTAATGCCGCAGCCGCAGGATGACCTGGCAAACATTGTCTACCAAAGCCGAAAACGTGATTTTTTGGCTAGAGGTCCAAGAATCGTTGTGATTGGGGGAGGAACAGGTTTAAGCGTGCTTTTGTCCGGAATTAAAATTTATACCAATAATATCACCGCGGTCGTGACCGTTACGGATACGGGTGGCAGTTCAGGCCGTTTAAGGGATGAATTGGACATATTGCCGCCGGGAGATATTCGAAACTGCCTGGTTGCATTGGCAGATGCGGAACCTTTAATCCGGAACCTTTTTCAATACCGGTTTGAAGAAGGTGAGGGTCTTAAAGGGCATAGTTTTGGAAATTTATTTATCACGGCACTTTCCATGGTTACGGGTGATTTTGAAAAAGCAATTCGTGAATCAAGTAAAGTTTTGGCCATTCGCGGGCGGGTGCTTCCGTCAACATTGGATAAAATTACGCTGGTCGGAGAATTTACCGATGGGACCAAGGTTGAAGGAGAAACTGCAATTACCGATGTTGGGAAGCAATTGAAACGGATTACCTTAAGGCCTTCCAATTGCCGAGCAACGGAGGAAGCGGTTGAAGCCATTAAAAATGCGGATCTGATCATTATGGGTCCGGGCAGTCTTTATACCAGCATCCTTCCGAATTTATTGATTAAGGACATTGCGAATGCAATTCTGGAAGCAGATGCGTACCGGATTTTTGTCATTAATGTCATGACTCAACCGGGTGAAACCGAAAGGTACACCGCCTCAGATCATTTGAAAGCTTTGATCAGTCATACGGATCCAAGGATTGTGGATGCTTGCTTCATTAATACTCAGCTGATTCCCAAAGCTACCTTGGATGTATACCAAGCAACCAATTCATATCCCGTCGAAGTGGACTGGAACAAAATCCGGGAACAAGGTTACGAAGTCGTGGGTGCTGAAATTTTAAAACTGGATTCACAAGTACGTCATGATTCTGAAAAACTGGCAAAAGGCCTCATTGATCAGTATTTTGAAGTCTTAAAGCGGTGATAATTTCCTCCCCCCTTGTGGGGGAGGACCAAGGTGGGGGGTTAATTCGAAAATCAACCCCCATCCTAACCTTCCCCCATTAAGGGGGAAGGGAAAGTAAATATGGAATCTGAAAACGCGATTGAACGAAAATTCGTAGTTAAAAGTAAGCTCGGCCTTCACGCAAGGCCCGCCGCTTTATTTGTTCGTACCGCTAATCGATTCAAAAGCGAAGTGATCCTTCAAAAAGGCAAACACAAAGTGAATGGGAAATCAATTATGGGTGTGATGATGCTAGCAGCGGGGCCCAATAGTCACATTACGATCAGAATCGCCGGGGTTGACGCACAGGAAGCAATGGATGAATTTGTAAAATTATTCGATACAAACTTTGGCGAGGCGGCATAATTATATGGAAACCTTTCAGGGAATTCAAGTTTCGCCCGGTGTTGCAATTGGAAGGGCTTACGTCCTGAGGAGTGAGGACTTTTTTTCTGTTCCGAAATCAACCATTCAGTCTCAAGACATCCCGAAAGAAATTGTCCGCTTTGAAGACACGCTGACTAAAACAAGGTCTGAATTGTTCGGAATTCGAAAAAAAATCGCTCAAGAACTCGGCCATGAACATTCCGATATATTTAGCGCGCACCTTCTTATTTTGGAAGACCGAACCTTAATTGAGGACGTGCTCTCAAAAATAAAAGAAGAGTGCGTTCCTGCAGAATATGCTTTTTCGCTCGTCATTCAGCGCTACTTTCATGCCTTTGCCCAGATTAACGACGAATATTTGAAAGAACGGGTGGCGGATATTAAAGACGTCGGCCGGAGAATTCTGCTCAATTTGCGCGGTGTAAACCAAGATTCGCTCGTTCATCTGAAAGAGGAAGTGATCGTCATTGCGCATGATTTATCGCCTTCAGAAACTGCGACGATGGACCGGGAACATGTGATTGCTTTTGCCACGGAAATCGGCGGGCCCACTTCTCACACTGCGATTATGGCACGTTCTATGGAAATTCCTGCCGTCGTCGGTCTTGACCGGATCAGTCATGAAGTCACGAACGGTGATCTTATCATTATTGACGGAAATCGCGGAATTGTGGTCATTAATCCGGACCGGGAAACCATAGAACGTTACACGCGTGAAGAAAAACGGTTTGTTGAATTAATTACGGAACTCGACAAATTGAAGTCGCTTCCCGCCGAAACTTTGGATGGCTATCGGATTCAACTGATGGCCAATATTGAGTTTCCAGATGAAATTCCATCTGTTATGGCACACGGTTCGGAAGGAATTGGCCTTTACCGGACCGAATATTTTTACATGAATCGAGCCGACCTACCAACCGAAGAAGAGCAGTTTCAGGCTTACAAAAAAGTGGCTGAGCAGCTCAATCCAAAGCCGGTTGTCGTGAGAACGCTTGATCTCGGTGGTGACAAATTTTTATCATCTCTTGATCTTCCGCGCGAGATGAACCCTTTTATGGGATGGCGTGCGATCCGGTTTTGTCTGACGCGTGTGGATATTTTTAAGACACAACTTCGTGCAATCATGAGAGCAAGTGTTTATGGAAAATTAAAGTTGATGTATCCCATGATTTCAAATTATACCGAGTTAATCCAAGCCAATAAAATCTTGGATGAAGTCAAACAGGAACTGGCGCAGAAGAAAGTCGGTTTTGATAACAAAGTGGAAGTGGGCGCCATGATTGAAATTCCGTCGGCGGCCATTATTAGCGATATCTTGGCGCGCGAAGTCGATTTCTTTTCGATCGGAACCAATGATTTGATTCAATATTCATTGGCGGTTGATCGGGTGAATGAAAAAATTGCTTATCTTTACGAACCGACTCACCCGGCCATTTTAAAATTGATTCAACAGATTGTCGCCAATGCAAAAAAAGCCAATATCTGGGTAAGTGTTTGCGGAGAAATGGGCGGAGACCCCGCTATGACATTGCTGCTTTTGGGTTTCGGCGTCAATCAATTAAGCATGAGTTCATTTGCCCTGCCCAAAGTCAAGAAAATTATCCGCTCCGTGACGTTTAAGCAGGCACAGGAAATCGCGATGCGCGCTCTTGAATTTACGACGGGAGAAGAAATTAAGAAATTTTCGGAAACTAAATTAAAATCGGCCGTTCCTGAACTGTTTGAGGCTTAAATGATCCCACCACCTGCTTTACAAGAGCGCGCTAGTTACTTACAATGCATTAACATGTGCACTCTTGTATCTTCAAAAGGTTTTGCAGCAAAGCCGCAAAGAAAGCAGGTGGTGGGATGAAATTACTGGATCAAAAGGAAATCATCGAAAATGCGGATCGTCAGAATATGTTCAAATTGATTGCCGAATTTTCGGGTCAGCTCAAGCATGCGGAAGAAATCGGAAAGTCAGTTTCCTTAAATCCAAATTATGCAAAAGGAGTTACGAAAATTGTTTTCTCAGGCCTGGGTGGTTCCGCCATCGGTGCAGATTTTATCCGGTCTTACTTGGCCTACGATTTAATGGTCCCTATTTTTGTGAACCGCCATTATCGGCTGCCAAAATTTGTAGATGAGAAAACACTTTTAATCGTGAGCAGTTATTCCGGAGAAACGGAAGAAACATTGTCCGCTTTTAAACAAGGCCTCGGAACCGGCGCCAAAATTATGGCCATTACTTCGGGTGGTGAGCTGGCTCGGCAAGCCCTGGCAAATTCTTTTCCGGTGATTGAGATACCGGGCGGTATGTCGCCGCGTGCCGCATTGGGATATTCGGTCCTCCCGCTTTTGGTTGTTTTGTCAAAATTGGGTTTCAAGGAAGCGTACCGGCCTCAGGAATTTAAAGAAGCGCAAGAATTGATTCAAAAATTATCAAATTCCGAATATGGAACGAATGTTCCGTTTGAAAAAAATAAGGCCAAACAGTTGGCGTTTAGTTGTCTTAACCATTTTCCCATTATTTATTCAGGGCCGGATTATCTGGATGTGGTGGCGTTGCGTTGGAGAGGGCAAATTGAGGAGAATTCAAAAGCACTTGCTTTTCATCATGTCTTTCCTGAAATGAATCACAATGAACTGGTGGGGTGGAAAAATCCGGCGGATCTTCTTAAAAAAACCGTCGTTTTTATTTTACGAGATTCCGCAGACCATAAACGAATTCAAATGAGAATGGATTTGACCCGCAAAATCGTGGGTCAATACGCGCATAGTGTTACGGAATTATTGACCCAGGGAAAGGGTTTTTTGTCACGGATGCTTTCACTCGTTCATTTGGGAGATTGGATCAGCGTTTATTTAGCAGTTTTATACCAAGTGGACCCAACTCCTGTGGAGGTCATTCAATATTTGAAATCCGAATTAGCCAAGGAACCGATGTGACACGAAGTGTCATCCTGAGGCGAAGCCGAAGGATCTCGGTACTGAGATTCTTCGCGGAGCCTGCCCTCGAGGCTAGCAGATTCTTCGCTTCGCTCAGTCCTGACTTTCCATTAATTTTATTGGAAGTCAGGACAGTCCCGTGGGACAGAATGACAGCTGAAGGGCTCGCGGATTGAATGATTAAGATGATCGTATGAATGCGATTTTTTTGTGTGCCGGGTATGGCACACGTCTTTATCCGCTTACTCAAGATACGCCTAAACCGCTTTTATCCATTGCCGGCGAAGCTCTGCTCAATCATCTGATTAAGAAATTAGATTCCATTCCGACGTTGGAGCAAATCGTTATTGTGTCCAACGCGCGGTTTTATGATCAATTTTCGAAGTGGCAAAAGACCGTTCAGACTAAAAAGCGAATTTCCATTGTCAATGACGGCACTTCCGATAATGACCACCGGTTGGGTGCGATTCCGGATTTGAAATTGGGGATGAAGAATTTGGCTCAAGCGTCAGATTTAGTCGTTTTAGCCGGTGACAATTTGTTTGATATGGAATTGATCGATTTCACTTCCCACGCTCAGTCGAAGCGACCAGCCGCCACCGTGGGCGTTTATGACGTGAAAGACCTAAAACTGGCCTCAAAATACGGCTTGATCAAAACCGATTCTTCAGGCAAAATTACAGCTTTCCTGGAAAAGCCTAAGGATCCTCCGACCACGTTAGCTTCAATGGGAGTCTACTTTTTCCCGAAAGAAACACTGGTTTATGTGGACCGTTACCTCCAGTCCCACGGGAATCCTGACGCGCCGGGTTTTTATATTAGCTGGCTGACCCAGCAAATTGACGTCTATGCTTTTAAGTTTAATGGAACGTGGTTTGATATCGGCGATTTAGATTCCTATTACAAGGCAGATGAATTTTTTGCCCAAAAATTAAAAAATTAAGAAATGGTTAGAAAAAGGAGCTTTACTCATGAAGAAAGATAAACATCTTTTTACGTCTGAATCCGTGTCGGAGGGGCATCCGGATAAATTATGCGATCAAGTTTCCGATGCTATTCTGGATGCTTTTTTGGAACAGGACCCGCGCGCGCGGGTTGCGTGCGAAACGCTGGTTGCGAGAAATAATTTGGTGATTGCCGGTGAGATTACGGCGCAAGCAAAAGTTGATATTGCGAAAGTTGCCCGGGAAGTCATCAAAGAAATTGGATACGATGATCTTGCTTCTGGCTTCGATTATAAAAGCTGCAACATTACGACTTACATTCATCAGCAGTCTCCCGATATTGCCATGGGTGTTGACAAGGGCGGCGCAGGTGACCAAGGCATGATGTTTGGGTATGCGACGAACGAAACGCCTGAGTTTATGCCGCTGCCGATCATGTTGGCGCATGAATTGGTTCTCGCTTTGGCCAAACTGAGAAAAACGGGAAAGCTTAAATATTTAAGGCCCGATGCAAAAAGTCAGGTCACGGTGGAATATGACAATGGAAAACCAATCCGTGTTGTTGCGGTGGTGATCAGCACGCAGCACGACGGCGATGTGAAATTGGAAACCATTGAGCGGGATATGAAAGCCATGATCGAACGCGTCATTCCCTCTAAGTTTATGGACAAAACCACCAAGATTTTTGTCAATCCAACCGGCCGGTTTGAAGTCGGCGGGCCGCTCGGAGATACGGGTCTAACCGGCCGAAAGATTATCGTGGATACGTACGGCGGAGTCGGCGCTCACGGCGGCGGCGCGTTTAGCGGAAAAGATCCTTCGAAAGTAGACCGTTCAGCTTCTTACTTTGCCCGTTACGTGGCCAAAAATGTGGTTGCGAGTAAACTGGCATCACGTTGTGAAATCCAAGTCGCCTACGCCATCGGAGTTCCGGAGCCGGTATCAATTATGGTGAACACGTTCGGAACCGGAACCGTTTCTGATGAACAAATCGTAGAAGCGGTCCGAAAAGTATTTGATTTTACGCCGCTTGGAATCATCAAGCGTCTAAATTTAAGAAGGCCCATTTATAGGGAGACGGCAGCTTATGGCCACTTCGGTCGAAAGCAATTTTCTTGGGAAGCGACGGATGCTACTGAAGCACTTCGAGAAGCCATCTCGGGAACCAGAAAAAAAAATTTTAAAAAACAAACCCTGCAGAAATCAAGATAAACATGACCACAACAACGGAATCTAAAATGACCACCCGTGACATTAAAAATGTAAGTCTTGCACCGAAAGGCAAGGACCGGATTGAATGGGCAGAGCGGAGCATGCCCGTACTTCGGCAGATTAAAGAGCGCTTTTTGAAAGAAAAACCATTGAAAGGAACCCGTATCGCAGCCTGTCTCCACGTGACAACGGAAACCGCCAATTTAATGATTACCTTAAAAGCGGGCGGGGCTGATTCTGTGATTTGTGCTTCAAATCCGTTAAGTACCCAGGATGATGTCGCAGCTTCACTGGTAAAAAACTATGGAATTCCAGTTTTTGCCATTAGGGGGGAAGACCATAAAACTTATTACCATCATATCAATCAAGCGCTTGACCACAAGCCCCATATTACGATGGATGACGGCGCGGATTTGGTTTCTCAAATTCACGGAAAAAGAAAAAACTTGGCCAGCACGATAATTGGCAGCACCGAGGAAACAACGACCGGTGTGATTCGTTTAAGAAGTTTAGAAAAAGCCGGGCTTCTTTTATTTCCAGTCGTCGCCATTAATGATTCAAAAACCAAGCATTTTTTTGACAACCGTTACGGAACAGGGCAGTCAACTATTGACGGCGTGATCAGAGCTACGAATATATTGATGGCCGGCTCCATTTTTGTGGTATGCGGATACGGCTGGTGCGGACGAGGGCTTGCTCAAAGAGCTCGTGGAATGGGTGCTCGTACGATTGTCACCGAAGTCGATCCGCTCAAAGCGCTTGAAGCCGTGATGGACGGTTACGAAGTGCTGCCGCTCAAAGACGCGGCTGCGATCGGCGATGTCTTCGTCACCGTTACCGGCAACAGTTCCATTATTCGGAAAGAACATTTTTCCGTCATGAAAGATGGAGCCCTTGTTGCCAATTCGGGCCACTTCAATGTAGAGATCGATATTCCAGCGCTCAAAAAATTATCCAAAAAAATTCGCCAAACCCGGGATTTTATCGAAGAGTTTACGCTGAAAACCGGGAAGCGGATTTTTTTAATCGCGGGCGGCCGATTGGTCAATCTGGCGGCAGCCGAAGGTCATCCTGCTTCCGTGATGGATATGTCTTTTGCCAATCAGGCGTTGGGTGCGGAATTTTTGGTGAAATCGAAATCAAAACTGAAACCAAGAATTTACACCATTCCTCAGGAATTAGATGAACAGGTGGCGGCGCTTAAATTGGAAGCCATGGGCATTCACATTGACCGGCTTACCGAGGAGCAGGTTAAATATTTAGCTTCCTGGGAATTGGGAACCTAATGAGCTGTGTCATCCTGATGCGGAGCCGAAGGATCATCTCGTACTTTGTCATCCCCGAAGGTATTTACGCTCGCGCTCAATGCAGGCGCCAATGCGCCAGTACTCATCGTGGCAACTTTGACACATTTTCGGAGAAGAACGTCCTGTTCTTCCCAAAAAGTGCTCGCGCATGAAGCGCGCAGCGCGTTGTCTACGATTATGTGATGTTCTTCTTTAGAAAATGTGTCGGCACTTGCTCTCATTAAATTTTTAATTGAAAGCAAGTACTGTACTTAACTTCCCATAAATTTTATGGGTTGTTAAGTGCGGAGATCCAAAAATCTGGATTCCCGCTAAAAGTTCGCCACAAAACCGGCGGAATCCGTCAGGACGAATCTCGCCACGTCTTTTGGCGGACATTCGGGAATGACATGTTGGGATTCTTTGGCTGGAGCCTACCCTGAGATGCTTCGCTTTGCTCAGCCCTGACTCTCCATTAATTTTATTGGAAGTCAGGACAGGGTCCCGTGGGACAGCATGACATCGAAGGGCTCAGAATGACAATATTTTCATTATTCGCTTTCATTGTTTTAGCCTTCCAAACACTGTCCTTTGCTCAAACATCTGCACGTGTAGCTTCTTACGACGATCTTGTCCATGAAGTTCGGGCTGCGTTTGCACGCGGCGAAGAACGCACTGCTGACGCCGTCGAACGCGAACGAGTGCAAACCTACTGGGAAGTGGGAAAACTCATTGATGAGCATATTCTCCTTCATAAAGAGCGCGCGAATTACGGCGAGGAAGTTATTAAACGTCTTTCAACTGATATGGCAATGGATCGTAGCGAGCTATATCGAATGGTGCAGTTCGCCCGTATTTATCCAATTGTCGTCCCGGGACGACAATTGAGTTGGAGCCACTATAAGGCGCTTTTAACGATAACTAATTCTAAAGAAAGAGAAAAGATCGCTCACGAAGCGGAAGAGCAAAATTGGGATCGCGATATGCTGCGCGAAGAAATTGAAAAACTCAAAGCCAAAAATTCGCAGTTAGTCAGCGGTGATTTAGAGGAAGAGCCGCTTATTCCGATTAAAGGAAAGCTGGATACCTACCGGATTGTCAAAGCCGAAACTGGAAAATGGAAGGGAAAGACGGTCATTGATTTAGGATTTTCGAATTACTTTCGTCCGGACAAAGTGACTTTCAAGGAAGGCGACTTTGTCCATTTGAAAAATGGAAAGCTTGAACCGGCCAAAGGTGCAACTGAGTCAGACCTCTTCATGTATCGCGCTTCGATTTTGGAAATCACCGACGGCGATACGATTTGGCTGCTCGTGGACCTGGGTTTCGGCTTTTCAACCAAACAACACGTTCGTCTCCGCGGCATTGACGCGCCTGAAATTGCAACTCGCGACGGCCAAGCTTCCAAGGAGTTTATTGAACTACAACTTAAAAACATTCCGCAAATTATTATTGCCACCTCTAAATCTGACAAATACGACCGGTATCTTGTAAACATCTTTTACGAGTCTAAAGACCGGGAAAAATTCCTAAACAATGAACTCCTAAGCCACCGCTTCGCCGAGAAGGTGTGATTTTAGAAATGTTCCGCTTCTTGCGCTTCTCAATTTAGAACCGAAACTTTCTTCATTTCGATTTTGGTAAGCGGTTTATCGCTTGAATCGCGGCTTGAATTCGCGATTTTATGGACGACATCCATTCCTTTGGTTACCTTTCCAAAAATCGAATGCTTCCGGTCCAGCCACGGCGTAGGTGCATCGGTAATGAAAAATTGACTTCCGTTTGTATTGAGGCCGCTATTGGCCATTGAAAGAATGCCGGCTTGATCATGTTTTAGATTGGGTGAAAATTCATCCGCAAACTTATAGCCCGGTCCGCCGGTGCCGGTTCCCGTAGGATCGCCGGTTTGAATCATAAACCCCGGAATGACGCGGTGGAAAATAATGCCGTTATAAAACCCTTTTTTTGCCAGGGTAACAAAATTATTGACTGTTTTTGGCACTTCTTTTTCAAAAAGTTCCGCTTCAATATCGCCCAGTGTTGTTTCAATTTTAATTTGAACCGTATCTTTTGAATGCTCCTGAGTCATGTGCATATCCTTCTCGGTTGCGCAGCCGATTAAAAAAATAAGAATTACCAAAAACCATTTTTTCATGAAACCACCTTATTGGTTAGCTCGTTCTAGAAAGAAAAATGTTGTAAAGCCAAAGATAAAGTTGGGAGTCCAAACGCTCAAAAGGGGAAAAATTTTTCCGGCTTTACCCATTGCAAACATCACAGCGCTGGTCACATGATATAGAAAAACAAACGCAATGCACAAGAGGATATTGAACGCAATTAAACGCCTCGTCGTGCTTTTGGCTAAGAAGGGAACGGTGAGGAACATCACCACCATGCTTTGCCATGGAATGGAAAGTTTTTGATGGAGCGTTACAATTTCTGTACTCACTTTAATTCCGTTTTCTTTTAACTTTGTGATGTAATCCTTGAGGTCGCGGTAGCTGATCGATAAATTTTCATTTACGGCATTTGAAAATTCATCCGGCGTTTCATCAAATTCAGGATAGACGGTCGTCTCCTGGAATACCGGGTCGCCGAGCATTTCACCTTTTCGCTGCATTGAATAATCGGTTGCGTGGGTCAGGACCCATTCAGTGCCTGTCCATTTTGCTTCTCGTGCCACGGTTTTCTTTTTAACGTTCTTTTTTCCGTCGAGCCATAAAATAATAAAATCTTCCATCCGGGCTTCCTTGGCAAA
>Ga0209515_10000335_pt1 | contig 88493 bp, 78 predicted proteins | sample Subgroupgradi54m_FD_187454 | JGI IMG/M metagenome (GOLD analysis project Ga0209515, IMG submission 187454) | Subsurface groundwater microbial communities from S. Glens Falls, New York, USA - GMW60B uncontaminated upgradient, 5.4 m (SPAdes)... ...
GTGGAGTAGATGCAGGAGGAATGCTGAAAAGTTTACTGGAACGACGATTAGTAAAAATTGTAGGAAGAAAAGAAGAAGCTGGGCGGCCTATTTTATACGCAACCAGCAAAGAATTCTTGGAACTTTTTGGTCTCAAGGATTTAAATGAACTGCCACCTCTCAGTGAATTTGAAGAAATGGTCAAAACTCAGAATGAATATGTCAAATCTACAGGAACAGATTTTGTTGTATCTGATCTCTTATCGACAACAGAAGAGCTTATGGATTTAGAAGGGGATGAGAAAGACCTTCTTGCAGAATTAGATGCCAGTTTAAAAAATTTAAAGAATGTTGAAAAAACCACCCTACTGACTACAGAATCCACTCCGGAAACTAATCTTGAAAAAGAGTCGGCGACAACCGGTAGTTAACCCAAATTTATTTTTTTAGTCTCCATACATTCAAAAGGGCTTCCCATACAATTTTATGATTCATTTTTGAAAATCCGGCTCTTCTTTCTTCAAAAATAATCGGCATTTCCTCAATCTTGAAACCTTTTTGAAAAGAAAAATAGCTCATTTCAATCTGAAAAAGGTAGCCGTTAGATTTTATTGTTTTAAAATCGAGAGATTGTAAAACTTTTCTTCGAAAACATTTAAATCCCCCAGTCAAATCACGAATTTTCATACCTAAAACAGAACGAACATAGAAATTACCACATAAAGAAAGAAGTCGTCGATGCCAAGCCCAGCCCTTGACACCACCACCTTCTATATACCGAGAGCCCAAAGCAAGATCGGCATTCTGAGCTATTTGAAGGAGAAGGGGGAGATAGCGGGGGTCATGAGAAAAATCGGCGTCCATTTCAAAAATAAATTCATAATCTTTTTCTAGAGCCCATTGAAAACCTGCAATATAAGCTCGCCCAAGTCCTTCTTTACTGTGACGATGAAGAACAAATACCTGATCTGGTTTTTCTTGAGACAAACGATCTGCGAGAAGCCCCGTACCATCTGGAGAACTATCATCAATCACTAAAATATGTGTTGAAGGCAAATAATGTAAAATAGAAGATATAATCTCTTCAAGATTCTTGATCTCATTATAAGTGGGAAGAAGAACTAAAGTTTTAGATAAATTTTTCATGGAAGGGGAGGATTAAACATCTTGGCTTTCTGGTAGTGCCATAAAGTTACATTTTGAGATTCTGAAATTTTCTCTAAACCAGGCAAAGATTTTAAAAATTCAGAAAAAGTTGGTGTAGGTTCGCTCACAAGCCAATAATCATAATAAGAAGCTTTCTGAAAAATTTCATGAAAAGTTCTAGAAAGAATCATCGAACAATCTTGAGTTTCCACCGGACTTCTTGGTTTGCAAAGACTCCCACGGGCTATTTTTTCCGGCAACCCTTCCTCCGTAGCGGGAAAATAGGTTTCAGAGCTTTGCAACTTTCTAGAGAGCGGCATTAAATCCCGAAAAGCAAAGAGGTAGGGAGAATAAATAACTTTTTTGTCGTCATAGGCAGCCCAGTGGTGCGTGAGATTATCATTAATCAGAGAAGAACCTTTTAAATTAAAATTAATCGGATAAAGACGAGCCTGGTCAGGTAATTTTTCTAAAACACGTTGTGTATTTTTATAAGAAGCATCAATAATTTTCATTCCCCAGAAAACAAAAAAGGCGGAAATAAAAAAAGTCAGCACACTTACTCTTTGAATCCATCTCAACGAATTTTTGGACAAAATAGGAAGTTTATAGGGAAGAAAACAGAGTGCGTAAATGAGAAATCGTTCATTAATATGTCCGCCTCCATTTCCTCCACGAGGGAGAAGAGCATAACCAAGAAGAAAACTGATCCATATCCATTTTTGAAAGCCTAATGTACGGGCAGAACGTGTGGCCAGCCAGACTAAAGTACAAAAGAAGGGGAGCATGGCGAGTAGATTCCACTTTGAATAATCCATAAAATTGAAAACATACAATCCTCCCAAGATAACAGGAAAGGGACTAAAGTTGTAAGGTGTGTTGACAGAAGGAGGTGTGTGAATCAAGGGCTCGATAAACCCTGGGATGAGAAAAGCAAGAATGATCAGTCCATAAAATCCGCACAAAACCCACTTTTTTTGAAATTCACCAAAGAAGAGTAATCCTAAGACCAGTGGAAGTGCCAGAAAAGAAAAAGGGTGGGCCAAGAGAGCTAACCAGCAGCAAACTGCAAAAGCAAAAAGAAAACGAGCAGATCCTTTTTTTATGCCTTGTCGAAGCAATGTGGCTGCCAGAAGAGTCAGCGGGACAGATGCCATAAAGTTGTACATCCCTCTCATAAAAAGGGGATGAAAGCAGAAGGGGAGAATGACAACCCACAATAAGGAATGTTCAGGAGCCCAAACAGAAAGAAAGTAGCGAAAACTCAGTATCAAAAGAATCAGAAAAAATAGGACAAAAGTTTTTTCATAAGTCTGCACGGAATTTTTTTTAGAAACTCCCTGATAGAGAAGTGGAAAAAGAGAATTGGTCTGCAGGATCCCAAAACGAGATTGATAAACAGAAGCCTCTTGAGGACTTTCTGTGAGACGACTTAAGATAACCGCCACTTTTTTATGATTGGGGCCATCTTGAGTTTGAAGAGGGACTTTCCAGAAAAAAATAAAAATGAAAATAAGAGAAAAAAGAAAAAGTAGTTTTTCATGATTTGTCTTCATAAAGTTCATTTCCGCACAAGCTTCAAAACGATCAGATTCCCAAAGGGAACCTTCCAAGTTCGATGAGAGATGAGCCGGGAGAGTTGTTGAGATTTTTCCAAAGAAAGAAAAGCCAAAAAAGGAGAAATGAGATGTGTTGTTGTCTTTATGTCGATTTCAAATTTTTTATATAGTGAGGGAAAGATTTTTTCCAATTTACGCACGACATTAAAATAGGTGAATTTTGTAAGATGTTGATCTTCATAATTGATATCAGAGAAATAATTGAGGAGTATTTCTATCAGTGGCCAAGCACTGAAATAGTTTGGTGTTGATAAAATCAAAGATCCACCGGGTTTTAAAACCAATGAAATATTTTCCAATAAGACAGAAATTTCGTCTTGCCGCAGATGCTCAATCACTTCAATGAGTGTTACACAATCAAATTTCTCTGATAATTTCTGAATCTCATTAATGCTTTCAATGTGACGAAATTCACGAAAGGAGGTTCCGTATGTTTTTTTTGCAAAATCTATTTGGTCGGAAAGAATGTCAACCCCAAGCTGTCTCGGAAAATGCTCTTCATCCAGAAAAGAAAGAAATGAACCCGCAAAACATCCAATATCAAGAATGCTTTGTTGAGGACGCGTAGGAATACATTCCACAATACGTTCAAATTTTTGCAGATGCCAAGCTCTTCGAACAGGATTTCCAGTTCGCATCACTTGATCGTAATGACCCAATGGAATTTTTGAATAATCAAAACTCATTTTTTAATTTTTCTTTATACAGGTACGACTTTGTCAAAGCTTTCCTCTTTTTGAACTATTTTTTTAAATAACCAGGCTAGCAGAAAAAGCCGAACGGTAAATTCTATATAGTTATCGTGATAAAATCGAGACAGGAACCAAAAAGAAAAAAGAGCCAAGGACATTTGAAAGAGACAGATAGAAATGTCACAACTTTTCTTAAGCCTAAAATGTGTCCAGATAAAAATGAGAGAATAGACGGGTATTTGAATCCATGATACTGGATAGTAATCAAATATAGATCCTAGGTACCCTCCATGAATGAGAAGGGCTACCAATGAATAGCCATTCACAGGATAGCTTGTAGAAAGCTTTCCTGCTGGATATAAAATCATATCGCTCCATAAACCATGAAAATCCCAAATTATAAATGGAAGCATGATGATAATACTCAGGAGAAGTGATGGCAAACTCTCAAGAAGCGCCTTCTGAAAAAAAACCCTGAGGGACTGAGGTTTCCAAAAATGATAAAGATAGAGATAAACAAAAGGAACACAAAACCAACCTGTCTGCTTCATGAGACAAGCGATACAAATACTCAAGATAGCTAGTTTGGTCTTTGTTTTTTGAAGAAATATAAAAGAAAGCATGATCCAACAGTAAACAACAAGATCATTTCGACCTTCTAGAAAGAATTTAAGAAAGAATGGATTGAGCACAAACAGAAATAAACTTAGATACTTGGTATCGTCATCAAAAGGTAATTTGAATAAAAAAATAATTAGAAAAATAAGATAGCCAAGAAGCACCACTCTTTGATCAAACCAATTTAACGTATTGATCATGAGCGTATAAAGAGGAAATGATTCAAGAGTAAAAAGCGGAGGATAAATATAGTGGTAATGTGCTGGATTAATAATCCTAACCTTTTCTCCACCTTTCTCCTCAAATGTTAGGTAAGTATCATTTGCATAAAGTCCAATGGGAACATCTTCAGAATAAATATTTCGTCCTTTAGACAGAAGTTCGAGAGCATATTCAGTTTGGATCAGACCATCATGAGTTAATTTATAATTATATCCATTCTTTTGGATCATTCTGTTTTTGAGCGGCACTAAAATAAGAGCAACCAGAATAAAACAAAACAACCCCTTTTGAAGAATCCTGATGGCAGAAGTTTTTTTGGAGGAAAGGGTTGAAAATAAATCAAGCATCATCCATGCGGCGATAATTCCCAGAGCCGTGAGAGGACGAATACCATCATGAGTGACTCTCTGATTGAATAAAAGACAAAGGCTAACAACAGTATAAAAAAGAATTTTTTGGAGTATTTTAGAATGTTCTTTAAAACATTTTTGCCAATCGTACATAAAAAATTTCAAACGTTGAAAAAACACCAAAGGAGAGTCCACTTTTTGCAGACTCTCCTTTGTGAGGAGGTAGCGGGGGCAGGATTTGAACCTGCGACCTCCGGGTTATGAGCCCGGCGAGCTACCGGACTGCTCCACCCCGCGATCACGACGCTTATAAAGCGTGTTGCGTGTGTATGCGAGCTCATCGGAGTTGTCAATAATTCATCCACTTTTGAATTTCCTGTATTGCCTCAGTTTTTCCTTACTTGAATCAAGAATGAATGTCATCGCGAGGAGGCCGAAGGCCGACGTGGCGATCTCACGATTGAACCCGGGAGATGGCCACGCTTCGCTCGCCATGACAAAATCAATAAGGGTAAGACTGAGGGATTACAATTTCCTTCAAAAACTATTTGACGCTTCTGTAAGACGGACTATACTTCTATTAACAAAATTAAATGCCCCAAGCAAACCTCAAAGAACTTCCTCGTAACGGCCACTCACAAAACGTCGAGGAAATTGCACCTCTCCAAAAAGTTTCTAAAGCGTGGACCATTGAAGACGCCACACGTCTTTACAATATTGACAGTTGGGGCTCCGGTTATTTTTCTGTCAACGAAGCAGGGGAGGTTGCCTGTTCTCCTATCCAACAAGAAGGTCCAAAAATTTCTCTTCTTTCTGTCATCAACACCGCACGAGAAATGGGCCTGACTTTCCCCCTCCAAATTCGTTTTCAAGATTTGCTCCGACATCGAGTCAGCGCCATCAATCTCGCTTTTCGAGCTGCCATTGAAGAACATAAATATCAGAATATTTATAAAGGTGTCTTCCCCATTAAGGTCAACCAACTCAGAGAGGTCGTTGAGGAAATACTAGATGCCGGGAAAGAATTTTGTCATGGATTGGAAGTAGGGAGCAAACCGGAACTTGTTGCCGCATTAGCCATCAACGATAATCCAGAAAGTTTGATCATCTGTAATGGTTATAAAGATAATCATTTTATCCGGATGGCACTTCTAGGACAAAAGATGGGCCGTGAAATTTTGCTGGTCATGGAAAAGATGGATGAAGTGGAAAGAGTGATCCAAATCGCTCGACAGATGGAAGTGGAGCCGATGATCGGTATCCGGCTCCGCTTAGCCAGCAAGAGTTCTGGAAAATGGGCGGATTCCGGCGGTGAAAATGCAAAATTTGGTTTGAGTTCTCCAGAAGCCTTGGAGGCTTGGGAACTTCTTCAAGAAAATAATCTCACTCAAAGTTTAAAGATGATTCATTTTCATATTGGGTCTCAAGTTCCCGATATTATGAGTATCAAGCAAGCCGTAAGAGAGGCGACTCGTTATTACGCAAAGTTTTTACAATTAGGGGCAAAGATTCAATATATTGATGTGGGTGGAGGTCTCAGCATTGATTATGATGGGAGCGGTACCAGTTTTCATTCCTCAATGAATTATTCCCTCGATGAATACGCCAGTACGGTCGTTTACAATATTAAAGATGTTTGTGATGAAGAAAAGGTGGCCCATCCTACAATTATTTCTGAATCGGGCCGATCGACCGTGGCTCATCATACGGTTTTAATCGTTCAGGCTTTTGCCAATGTGGAAAAAACCCATGAATCTAAACTCATGACAATCAATGCGGATGATAAAGAACACAAACTCATTCGGGATATTCTTTCACTCAGAAGAAAACTTCCTCACAAAAAGAACGTGCTGGAAATTTTTCACGCCTTACAGCAACTTAAAGAAGAATCTCTGCGACTTTTTGACGTCGGTTTGCTGGATCTCGTCACTAAAGCCAAGTTTGAAAATCTCTACTGGCAGTTGGGTGAACAGATTGTTAACAAATACCAGCAAAACGGGCGCATTCCTGAAGAAGTTGAGGATCTTGCCAATAGTCTCAGTGATCAGTACGTCTGCAACTTTTCCATCTTTCAGTCTCTTTTGGACAATTGGGCCATCGGACAACTTTTCCCCATTGTTCCTGTTCATCGACTCAATGAAATGCCGGATGATAAAGCCACTCTGGTCGACATTACGTGCGATTCCGAAGGTAAAATTGACGAGTTTATCGATCTCCAGGATGTACAACCGTCATTACCGGTCCATCAGATTGGGAAAGATCCTTATTATCTTGGATTCTTTTTAATTGGAGCCTACCAGGATATCATGGGGGATCAGCACAATCTCTTTGGGCGCACCAATGAAGTCCATGTCTTTCTGGATCCCGATGAAGAAAGCGGATTTTATGTGGAAGAGGTGATTCGAGGCTCTACCGTAGAGCAGGTGCTGAGCAACACTCAGTACGATCCCAACGATCTCATCCGACGATTTAAAAACTTTGTGGACATCGCCATCAAAGAAGATCGCATCAAACCAACTGTCGGCATGAAATTCCTGGATGAGTACAAAAAAGCCTTATCGGATTACACCTATCTGGCCGATGGGCAATTCTAAATAATATCATCGCGAGTGTCCCGAAGGGCGTGGTCTGCCTGTTCGGCAGACAGGCGATCTCCCAATTTAACCCGGGAGATTTGTTTCACGAGGTATCCTTAATGTCGTATAAGATATATTATGTAAAGTTATGAAACTATCCTCAATGAGCTTCCGCCAATACCGTCATAATAACTTTACATAATATCTCGGCATTATATCTAATCCTACGGATTCGACATAACGCCTCGACTTTTACTTCTTACCACCCTCAATTTTGTACATCCCTGTTCCGCACTTGCCGCACTTACCTTTAATAGCCGGACGACCGTTTTTCATTTGAACTCTTTCGGTATTCACCATTTCCTGGCGAGCCTTACATTTTACACAATAACCTTCGACTTTGTCTGCCATGTGTTTCTCCTTTTTGTTTGAATGAATATTAAATGGCTTGTTTATGAAGATCAATTTCCTTTTCTGGTTTTGAAAGTCTTAAATAGTCTTGCATCGCTTTGACACTCAATCCATCTCTAATCAAAGTCCGTATTCCTTCCACAGCTGCCACAGCCGCAGCTGCTGTTGTAAAGTAAGGAATATTTTTAATCAATGCCGTTCTTCTGATAGAAAAAGAGTCTTTGGCAGACGTCCAACCTTCCGGTGTGTTAATCACCAAAGCTACTCCTCCTTTTTCAATCTCATTAACAATGTGCGGTGAACCTTCCGTCACTTTGTTAATCCGCGTTACTTGCAGACCTTCTTTTTTAAGATAACGTGCCGTACCGTCTGTTGCTAAAAGCTGAAAACCTAAATCCTGAAGACGCTTGATTGCAGGCAACACCGTTGCCTTATCACCATCTCGAACGCTAATAAAGGCCGTTCCTTTCAAAGGTAAATAATTTCCGGCAGCAATTTGGGATTTGGCAAAAGCCTGGCCAAAAGAATCACCGATACCCATCACTTCGCCCGTTGATTTCATTTCTGGCCCTAAAATGGTATCAACTCCTGGAAATTTGCTAAACGGAAACACAGACTCCTTAATAGAAACATGCGACGGAATCTCTTCGCTTAAGTTAAAATCTTTTAGTTTTTGTCCGGCCATTAAAAGAGAGGCAATTTTTGCCAAAGGACGTCCGGTTGCTTTAGAAACAAAAGGAACCGTACGAGAGGCTCTGGGATTGACTTCCAGGACATAGAGCTTGTCATTCTTGACAGCAAACTGAACATTCATCAAACCAACCACTTTGAGTTCCTTGGCCATTTTCACCGTCCATTGACGGATCTCATCAAGAAGCTTTTTTGACAAAGATCGTGTGGGCAGACTCATAGCACTATCACCCGAATGAATCCCTGCTTCTTCAATATGTTCCATGATTCCCGCCACAAAAACTTCTCTTCCATCTGACAGAGCATCCACATCTACTTCTAAAGCCGCTTCCAAAAAATGATCGACAAGAACAGGCAGTCCCGTCTCTCTCCTAAGGTAATCCTTTAAGGCTTCTGGAGTATAAACAATCTCCATCGCCCTCCCACCAAGAACATAGGATGGTCGGACAACAACGGGATACCCAACTCTTTTCGCAATTTTTAAAGCCTCTTCTTTCGAAGTGGCCGTTCCATTTTCAGGTTGGCGAATTTTAAGTTTCCGAATCATCGTAGCAAAAAGTTTTCTATCTTCCGCTCGATGGATATTCATGGGCGATGTTCCAATAATGGGCACACCAGCTTTCTGAAGTGGAATCGCAAGTTTCAGTGGAGTTTGTCCTCCAAACTGGACGATGACACCATTTGGTTTTTCGTTCTCCACAATGTTCAAAACATCTTCAAGGGTCAGCGGTTCAAAATAAAGACGACTGGAGATATCATAATCGGTGCTGACGGTTTCTGGATTACAGTTGACCATGATAGTTTCATAACCTGCATCACGCAGAGCAAAACTGGCATGAACACAGCAGTAATCAAACTCAATCCCCTGCCCGATTCGATTTGGTCCACCACCCAGGATCATGATTTTTTTCTTTTGAGTGACGTTCGATTCGTCTTCTTCTTCGTAGGTGGAATAAAGATAAGGTGTTTTAGCTTCAAACTCTGCAGCACAGGTGTCTACAATTTTATAAACAGGTTTAATTCCTTTTTTCTTTCTCAATTTCCGGACTTGAGATTCATCGGACTTCCATAATTCGGCGATACGCCTGTCGGAAAATCCCATTTGCTTGGCTTGAAAAAGAACTTTTTCTTTTTTCTTCTGAATCTCTTTCTCAAAAAAAACAATCTCTCTTAAATGATACAGAAACCAGGGATCAATTTTTGAAAGCTCAAAAACCTTTTTAATAGAAAACCCCTTTCGAAAAGCTACTGCCACATATAAAAACCTTTCAGGATTCGGGATGACTAGTTTTTCACGGAGAAGTTTTAGAGTGATTTGTTTTTCTTGAGGCAAGCTCAAACCAAAATGGCCAAGCTCCAGAGAACGCACCGCCTTTTGAAAAGATTCCTGAAATGTGCGGCCAATGGCCATTACCTCGCCTACCGACTTCATCTGGGTTGTCAAAATGGGTTTGGCCTGTGGAAATTTTTCAAACGTAAATCGGGGAATTTTGGTTACTACATAATCAATCGTAGGCTCAAAACAGGCTGGGGTGGATTTGGTGATGTCATTCAAAATTTCATCAAGCGTGTAACCCACTGCGAGTTTTGTAGCGATTTTTGCAATCGGAAATCCTGTGGCCTTAGAAGCCAAAGCGGAACTACGCGAAACACGGGGGTTCATTTCAATCACCACCATGCGTCCCGTATCCGGATGAATACCGAATTGAATATTGGAACCACCTGTATCCACACCGATTTCTCGAATAACCTTGATGGCCGCATCGCGCATGAGTTGATATTCTTTATCCGTCAACGTTTGTGCCGGAGCCACCGTGATGGAATCACCCGTGTGAACACCCATGGGATCAAAATTTTCAATGGAACAAATAATGACCACATTGTCTTTCAAATCTCGCATCACCTCAAGTTCGTACTCCTTCCAACCCAAAATAGATTCTTCAATCAACACCTGATGCATCGGACTGGCTTCCATTCCTATAGAAACAAGTTCTTTATATTCTTTTTCATTCTTGGCGATACTGCCCCCCGTCCCTCCCATAGTGAAGGAAGGTCGGATAATAGCTGGAAACCCAATGTCACGAACCACTTTCATAGCTTCATCCCTATTCGTGGCAAATCCACCTTTAGGAATCTCAAGTCCAATTTTGAGCATGGCCTCTTTAAATAATTCACGATCCTCGGCTTTTTTAATGGCCGGCAGTTTGGCTCCAATCAATTCAATACCTAGTTTTTCCAAAAGACCAGATTCCGCCAGAGCAACAGCGGCGTTGAGGCCTGTTTGTCCTCCCAAAGTTGGTAAAATCGCATCGGGTCGTTCCCTTTCCACAATCATGGACATAATCTGTGGTGTCATTGGTTCAATATAGGTTCGGTCGGCAAATTCAGGATCCGTCATGATTGTAGCAGGATTTGAGTTAACAAGGATCACCTCATAGCCCTCTTCTTTGAGAGCGCGACAGGCTTGAGTTCCCGAATAATCAAATTCGCAGGCTTGACCGATCACAATAGGACCGGAGCCAATGATCATTATTTTATGCATGTCGGTACGCTTAGGCATAGTATTTTTATTAGCTTGATCCTGTCGCTTCGTGTCATCGCGAGCGTAGCGTGGCGATCTCCCTATTAAACCCGGGAGATTGCTTCACTTCGTTCGCAATGACAACGCCAACTCAACCTTCTAACTTCTCTCCATCATCTCCACAAACCTCTTAAACAAATAATGCGAATCATGCGGCCCCGGTGATGCTTCGGGATGATACTGCACCGAGAAAACCGGTTGACCTTTTAATTGCAAACCTTCCACCGTCTTATCATTCAAATTAATATGAGTGAGCTCCGCAATCCCTTTGAGTGAATCCGTATCCACAGCAAAATTGTGGTTCTGTGCTGTTATCTCAACTTTTCCTGTTGTGAGATCCATCACGGGTTGGTTGCCTCCATGATGACCAAATTTTAATTTGTAAGTTTTTCCACCCAACGCCAAGGAAAGGAGCTGATGTCCCAAACAAATTCCAAAAATGGGCACCTGACCTAACATCTGACGGATAGCCTCAATGGCATATGTTACCGGTTCAGGATCTCCGGGACCATTGGAAAGAAAAACACCGTCTGGTTTTTGAGCCAGCACATCACGCGCCGATGTTGAAGCAGGAACCACCGTCACGTCACAACCGGCACTGACTAGATTACGAAGAATATTTTGTTTGATTCCAAAATCGTACGCGATGACATTATATCGTGCCCCCTCTCCCCTCGCGGGAGAGGGTTGGGGTGAGGGGGATAAACTCCACAACCCTTCCTTCCATTGATAAGGTTTTTGGCACGTCACCTCTTTAGCCAAATCACGGCCGATCAAAGATGGAGCCGCTTTTAATTTTTTCAACAAACTTTTCTTTTCAAAATCTTTTGGCCTGCCTGCCGTCAGGCAGGTGGAAATAATGCCCATTTTCGAGCCTTGATCACGCAAATGTCGCGTGAGAGCCCGTGTATCGATACCCTCAATACCGACAATTTTATTTTTTTGTAGATACTCATGCAAAGTCCACTGCGATCGAAAATTAGAGGGGACCGGATTGTAATTACGAACAATAAAACCTTCCAAAAAAAGCCGTGAGGCTTCCACATCTTCCGCATTGGTCCCATAATTCCCAATTTCTGGATAAGTCATGGCGACCATCTGACCTTTGTAGGAAGGATCCGTCAAAATTTCCTGATAACCGGAAAGGCTCGTATTAAAAACAACTTCTCCAATTGATTCACCCAAAAATCCAAATGAAAATCCTTCAAATTCTCTTCCATCTTCAAGAAGAAGAATGGCGCGTTTATCTTTCACGGGTGTTATAGACAACCTTTCCTGAAACAACTGTGTAGTGAACACACCCCTTTAAGTTCCAACCTTCAAAAGGCGTGTTTCTTCCTTTAGAATAAAATTTTGTTGAATCTATTTTTACTTTCTCATCGGGATTGAAAATAACAATATCAGCATCCGCTCCTTTTTGGAGGTGGCCTTTGTTTTTGTATCCCAGAATACGTGCTGGATTGACAGACATCAATCGTATGAGACCGCTCAGGTCAACCAGCCGGTCCTGAACAAGTTTCAAGCAAACCGGTAAAGCTGTTTCAAGGCCAACCATCCCGTGGGCGGCTTTGGAAAATTCCACATCTTTTTCAAAAGAAGCATGGGGAGCGTGATCGGTGGCAATAGTATCGATACTTCCTTCACGAATTCCATGTCTCAAGGCCTTGGCATCTTCTTCCGAACGGAGAGGAGGACGCACGGAAGCATGGGTGTTGTAACCACGAACAGCATTGTCTGTTAAAAATAAGTGATGGGGTGTGACTTCACAAGTGACCATCACTCCCCTCTTCTTGGCCGCTTTGACTAGTTCTAAACTTACTCTTGTTGAGAGGTGAGCAATGTGCAAACGAGCCTTGGTCAGTTCTGCGAGAGCAATATCACGTGCCACAATAATTTCTTCGGCCGCGTTGGGAGAGCCGGATAATCCTAGCTCTGTGGCTACCAAACCTTCATTAATGGATCCCTGTCCGGAAAGACTTTCGTCTTCCGCATGAGAGATCACCATCAAACCAAATCCCCGCGCGTATTGCATCGCCTTGCGCATGAGAGCGCTATCCATGACACAACGACCATCATCAGAGATGGCAACAATCCCTGCTTCAAACATCTGTCCAATATCGGCTAAACTTTTACCTTCCAACCCCACCGTAATAGCACCCACCGGCAACACATTCACCACGGCTTCTTCACTGGCTTTTTTTACAATAAACTCGGTGATCACGGCGTTGTCATTCACAGGTAACGTATTGGCCATACAGACGATAGTGGAAAAACCGCCGGCCGCTGCAGCCAGACTTCCCGTGCGAATCGTTTCTTTATATTCGTAGCCCGGTTCACGAAGATGGGTGTGAAGATCAATAAATCCAGGACTTACAATGCATCCATGTACATCAATTACTTCTTCCACATCAGATACAGAAATTTTTCTTTCTACTTTTTCAATTTTTCCATCCTGGCAGAGCACATCAAAATTTCCGTTCTTTTTCCCCAAGGGATCTATCAGACGACCACTTTGAATGAGGAGTCTCATCGTAACCTCCTTTTTTGTCCCCAGAGAGACAAAACAGCCATGCGTACCGCTTTACCGTGTGTGACTTGATCTAAAATAACTGTCTGAGGCCCATCCAATAATTTTCCATCCGCAATGTCGGGATCAATTTCCACACCCCGATTGATAGGGCCCGGATGCATGATCAAAGTTTTTTTTCCCAACCGAGCCCACCGGTCTTTGGTGAGACCATAAAATCGTGTGTATTCTGAGAGAGAGGGAAAGTTCATTTTTTCTTGTCTCTCTTTTTGAATCCTTAGAAACATGATGACATCGGCATGGGGAAGAATGCGGTCGAGGTTCGTTTCCACACGAGCTCCCAAGTTTTCCACCCCGGGAGGAATCAAGGTCGCAGGTCCTACAAAAGTTACTTTAGCTCCCAATTTTTTAAATCCGTAAAGATTGGAACGAGCGACACGACTGTAAGCAATGTCTCCAACAATCACGAGATGAAGATCATCAATGTGGCCCAATTTTTCTCTGACCGTAAACAAATCCACCAGAGCTTGTGTAGGATGCTCGTGAGAACCGTCTCCTGCATTGATCACAGCCGCCTGTGTGTGCGAAGCAATCAGTCCGGGAACTCCACTGGATGCGTGACGCACGACAAGAAGATCCGGACCCATCGCTTCTAAATTTTCAACCATGTCTTTTAGACTTTCTCCTTTGGTGAGACTGGAACCTTGAGGAGTAATCGTCATGAGATCTGCTGAAAGTCCTCGAGCGGCTAATTCAAAAGAGGTGCGTGTTCTTGTGGAAGGTTCAAAAAACAGGTTGATGACGGTTTGACCCTTTAAATCCTCACTCTTCTGACTCCCCTTCTTCTCATTAAGAGAATAGGTTTTGGCTTTTTCGAGAATACTTTCAATCTGGATACGGTTGAGATCCTGAATTCCTAGGAGATCTTTGGGGAGTTGGCGCAAAAAAAAACCCTCTCCTTTGTGGGAGAGGGCTTTGGACTTTGCCAATTTTTTCTTCTTTTTCATTATCACTGGCGCGACTTTGTACCGGGGTATACGAATTGTGTCAATAAGAAAGAACCAAGTGTTGCTTTTTAAGTACGATTTAGTTAATAGAAGCTTGCTTATGCCCAGAAAAAAACCAGTTTCGGAATCCTCGCAGTCAAAAGAATCGCCAAAACGACCTGGAACCATTGCTCTCACAGGCACGGCTGGTTTTGTTGGCAGTGCCCTTTTAAATGAACTGGAGAATGATCCTGCCTATAAAAACATTATTGCCATTGATAAACGTAAACCACCTTTTGAAACAAAAAAAACAAAGTTCTATCGTTTTGATCTTACGGAGACTCTGGCCGACTCCAAACTTTTAGAGATTTTTGAAAAGGAAAATGTGGATACAGTCATTCACGCTGCTTTTCCTGTCTCACCTCCTCAGGATCTTTCTTCGGCTCACGAACTGGTTTCCGTAGGCACGATGTATGTGATTGATGCGTGTGCCGCTAAAAAAGTACGTAAACTCATCATGGCTTCTACCACGGAAGTTTATGGAGCTCATGCCACGAATCCCAATTTTTTATCCGAAAATCATCCTCAACGAGGTGGTTTTAAGAGCCGGTTTCTACGGGACCGGATTGAAGCAGAAAATCAGATCATGAAGTTTGCCAAAAAACATCCAGAAACTGTGGTTACGATTCTCAGACCCTGCACTATCCTGGGACCAAACATTCGTAATTATAAAACTAATTTTCTTCAGAACCTTCTCGTATTCACTGTAATGGGTTATGATCCTCTTTTTCAATGCGTTCACGAAGATGATGTAATTCGTGCCTACAAGTTGGCCATCGAAAAAGATTTTCCCGGCATCTACAATATCGTGGGTGATGGAGTTCTACCTCTTTCCAAGGTGCTTCATTTGGCCGGCAAATTTTCCTTACCCATACCCGCACCGATTATGTATCCCGTCGTTCAACTCTTGTGGTACCTCAACATCATTCCAGCACCTTCTTCGCGACTTGATTTCCTCAAATACCTTTCGGTCGCTGATGGCGAAAAGGCAAAGAAAAAAATGGGATTCATGCCTCACTATTCCACCAAAGAAGCTTTATTGGCCTTTATTGGAGCGCAACGCTTAAGAAGCGCGAGCCTTTTGGAGATTTAAATGAGCAGGGATACAGGAAATATTCGTTATCTGAAGCCGATTCGTTCTGTGGAGACACCTTCAACGTCTTTTGAAGATTTAATTCACAAGCTTGAGCAACGTATTGAGGGCATTGAAAAAAAAGTTGAGAATCACGGACAGATCGATTCTAAAAAGCTGGGAAGCAATCTTAATTCCTTGGTTCAGCTTCTCGAAGAGAAAATTCAGAAAATTTCCAATGAAATTCTCTCCCATCCCGAAAAAAAATCTTCAAGCTTTGGTTCGACAAGCCAATTTATTCTGGAGAGTCTTGAAAAGTTTCGCAAGCTTCTCACCACCCAGGAAATTTTTGAAATTTTGAAATCTCTTTGGTTTGGAGAACGTGACGAAAACTATGAGGTGGATGAATTCGGTCTGGATCCTTTTTTTATGAAAAAGGTAAAACCTCTTTTTGATTTTCTTTATTATAATTACTGGAGAGTTTCTGTTGATGGTTTAAAAAATATACCCGCACACGGGCAAGGATTGATTGTCTCCAATCACTCAGGAACCCTTCCCTATGATGGCACCATGATTGCTGCTTCGATCATGAACGACCACGTGTCCCGTCGTGATGTGCGTTTTTTAGTGGAAGATTTTGTTTATCACTTTCCGTTTTTGGGAACCCTCATGTATCGAATTGGTGGAGTTCGCGCCTGCCCTGAAAATGCAGAACGCTTGCTTTCCAAAGGTCACTTGGTGACTGTTTTTCCTGAAGGCATCAAGGGCATTGGAAAACACTACAAAAATCGGTATCACTTGCAACGCTTTGGACGTGGTGGTTTCATCAAGCTGGCTCTCAAAACGAATACCCCCATCATTCCCACCGCTGTGATTGGTGCTGAGGAGATTCATCCCCTCCTTTATAAATCCACTGTTCTTGCAAGACCTTTAGGAATTCCCTATATTCCCATCACACCAACGCTCCCCTGGCTGGGTCCTCTGGGATTGATCCCTCTTCCTTCAAAATGGAAAATTATCTTTGGCGCACCTATCCATTTTAATAATCAGGATCCTGAAGACCAACTTCTCGTTAATCGCCTCTCTGAAATGGTACGAGGAAAAATTCAGGAGATGATCGTGGAAGCCCTTAAAAATAGACGATCGATTTGGTTTGGGTGATTTCATATAAGGAATCCTTAATTCCGCAGTTGACATTACCCTAAAATCTCCCCTCCCTTGATGGGAGGGGATTAAGGGGAGGGTGAGAATGAAAAAGACTTCACCCAGCTTGACTCCTCTCCCTAACCCTCTCCCACAGAGGAGACCGTTCTGTTTGTGAAAGAAGAGAATTTGTAGTCAGGAATAGTCAACCCGTATCTTATGCGTTCTCCCCTAAGTGTTTAAACTATTGGGCCAAGCCTACTAGGTCATGATCGACTCCACCGTTTGCAAAGAATTGAATTGACAGTTTGTAGCACAAGAATTATTATTTGTGCTACATGGAGGATTTATGAAGAATTATGTTCATGCCCGTTTAACTCCGGAAGAAAGCAAGCTCTTGAGAGAGATCAAAAAATGTAGTGGTGAAACGGAATCAAGCATATTACGAAAAGGATTGAGGCTGATTTATCAAAAAGAGGTCCATCAAACTAAAAGTGTCTTTGATCTCGCTCGAAAATATGCGGGCATCGTTCATTCAGGGATAGGCGATCTCTCTTACAATAAAAAACATCTCGAGGGTTTCGGAGAAGATCGGAAAAAACTCAAGTGAGTTCACCCGTGCTTTTGGATACAGGCCCACTGGTTGCTTTCATAGATGGGTCAGATGATTACCACAAAAGAGCGATTCGGCTTTTTGATTCTGTTCAGCCACCTTTTTTGACGTGTGAAGCTGTTTTAGGTGAGGCTGTTTTTTTGCTTGAAAGAAAAAAACAGGGAATGGGTCATGCTTTTCTCTCTATGGGGGAAGATAAGATTTATCAAATTGCCATCGAGCTTCAAAAAAATTTAGGTTCTGTAAAAAATCTGCTTATAAAATACAAGGACCTTCCCATCTCCCTCGCCGATGCTTGCCTCATTCGTTGCGCGGAAATTCATCATACCGAACAAATAGCCACTTTTGATTCTGATTTTGAAATTTATCGTTGGGGAAGAAATCGGAAATTCAAATTAATGAGATAACAAATTCCGAATATTAATTTTGATCGACTCAACTGCCGGCTGGTTGAAGGGATTCACATTGTAAAGAGAGCCTGAGTAAACCGTTTCCAGTTCTGCCATTAAAATGACTTGTCCCAAAGTATGAGGGGTGACTTGTCTTAAGAGGATGCTCTGGCTGGGACGTCCCAAATCTAAGAGGGCTTTTCGAGTGGCCTGACATTCGATTTGAAGGAGTTGATGAACCGACAATTCTGCTTTAATACCTACATTCCTTAAAATTTCTCCCTGAGGTAATTTAATATCTTTTGAAATAGATTCTTCCACTAAAAAGGTCACAACTTTATCCGAAGGACCTTCCAGATAAAGTTGCAACTGTGAATGTTGGTCTTCGGGCCCGGAAGCGCACACCACTGTTGTCCCATTAAAAACCTCCTGACCCTTTAAAGAGAGTTTTTTACCCAAACTCTCGGACCAAAGTTGGCTAAACCAACGCGCGTAAGGTCTGAGCTCTTCGCCATAGGGCAGGATCACTCGAATCTTCTTTCCCTGTTTTTCCAAAAGATAATGCAGGACGGTACTCATCATAGCAGGGTTGGACCAAGGATCTGCATTTTTACAGCGTTCATCCATGCGACGAGCCCCTGCCATAATTTCCTGGATGTTGACACCTAAAAAAGCCGCCGGGAAAAGACCCACAGGTGTCAGAACGGAATATCGCCCTCCTACACCCGGAGAAATATCCAGACAGTCAATCCCTTCTGCAAGCGCCATCGCACGTAAAAAACCTTCACGAGGATCCGTAATAAAAAGGAGATTCTTTTTAAAATCTTTTCCCAAACGTTTTTTAAGAATGTCATAAAAATAAGATAAAGCCGCCATAGTTTCTATGGTACGTCCTGATTTGCTAATAGCCACAACAAGGGTTTTGGAAAAATCAAGAGACTCGGTAAGTCGTTTCCATTCCCGAGCATCCAGATGATCACAGACGGATAAATGTTCCGGTGTATTGGACAATGTTTGAAGAAAACGCGCTCCGAGTGAAGAGCCTCCGATTCCTAAAAGTAAAATGTGATCAAACTGTTCCCGTTTTTGCTTGGCTTTCTCAAAAATTTTGGAAATCATGTCTTCCTGATAAGGAAGGTCTTGAAAAGGCAACTGGCCAAGCCGTCGGAGATCGTGAAGACCTTTATGAAGTTCTCGAAGTTGTGGTGTGAGCTGATCAATCGCTAGCTTTTCAACACCCCCTTTTTCAGGGGCCAACATCGCGCTGATATCCAATTGAATGTCGGCAAAGCTTGTCATTTTATTTCACACAAAGCATGGTATAGGAAGCGACACAATCTTTAGTTGTTGCTGGAACTTCTTCTCTTTCCTGAACAACCTTCGTGCACGTCACAAGTCCCGTTGTTGAGTTAATCGAAACGTACGTAGAAATGGATTTACCATCCACATTGGCTACGGCGGCTGTGAACTTACACTGATCGGCTGTAAATCCTGTTGGCAAACTAATTGAAGAACCATTCCCAATATAACCGGCGTCTATTGCAACAACCGGAGGTGTTGCTGTCGTTGTAATAGAGGCTGCTTTAATGACAGGGAGAAGAGAGGCTTGGGAATTTTCTGTTTGGCTTTGAGGTGGTTCTGCAGAAGTAGATCTCGGTCCCACATCGGCTCCTCCGCAATGAATGAGAAAACTAGCGGCTATTATCATGATAAAACTCATTTGTTTTTTCATAAAATCTCCTCTCCTAGAATTTACATGAGATCGCCACGCCCTTCGGGCTCGCGATGACACAGCTTTTACACTTGAAACCCCTTCTCTGCCAGATATTTGGGATAAAAAGTATAAGCCGGCTTGATGACCGGTAACAACTTTAAAATTTTTGGAATAGGCCCCTTGGCAATCATCTCACGACGTGCCAAAGCGATCATCAGATTTACCTTGCCCAACCAAAAACGATGAGCGACATCCGCCTTCATCTTCATTTCCACCTCGGCTTTTTTGCTGTCGTTGAAAGTAATCACAGCATCGGATCCCGATAGATCAATCGTAATGGCCAGAGACGGCTCTTCGTAGTTAAACTTGATAACCAGTTTTGAATCCATCAGTTTCTTTTTCATGTCGGCTTGTTGAAGAAGAAAAAAGAAGAATCCTCCGAGAATCTCTTTCAGTTTTTCAGAATTTTCAAACGTTGCCATAAGCCCTCTTCACAAACTCAATTAAATCTTCCTTGACCACCTCACGGGGATTATAAAAACTGGTTCCATCGTTGACAGCCCCTTCGGCAATAGCTTCGAGAAGGTTTTCTGATACTCCCACATCTTTTAACGTATAAGCTAATCCGCAAGCCTTATGCAACTCCAGACGGAGTTTTTTGATTGCCTCAATACTTTTTCTAGCTAAATCTCTTTTCTCAGGTGAGGCAGATATTCCCATTAATTCTGCAACCTCAGCGTATTTTTCAAAACATTTTTCAAAGTTATACTCCATCCCCCAAGGCAAAAAAATGTTGTTCGCTGTTCCGTGATGAATTCCTGTCAACCCGCCTGTGGCATGAGCCATACCATGAACCACACCTACCATGGCATGATCAAAAGCAACTCCCGCCAGAGTGGCGGCTGTCATCAAAGCTCCACGGGCTTCGATATCTTCTCCATGCAGTACCGCTCTTAAAATATTTTTTCGAATTAAAGGAATGGCTCGTGCCGCAAGAGCCTCCGAAACTGGATTTGACTGAATACTCGTAAACGCCTCAATGGCGTGAGTCAAAGCATCCATGGCGGTGGCCGCTGTGAGTTTGGGAGGAAGACCAATCGTTAATTCGGGATCTAAAATTGCAAGATGAGGTGCTAGGTTACGATCCACAAAAGAAAGTTTGGTGTGTGTGTCTTCATCCAAAATAACAGCCGCATGGGTCACTTCACTGCCTGTACCGGCCGTTGTGGGGATGGCAATTAAAGGTTTCAAAGCTCCCGGTAAAGTTTCGGCTCCGGAATAATCATTCACGAGATATCCCCCATAGGTTAAAAGAATGTCCACTCCCTTGGCAGTATCCAGAACACTACCTCCACCAATGGCAATGACCCCATCCGCTTTTTTTTCACGAGCCAATTCCGCGCATCTTTTGACAACCTTCAATTCAGAGTTCGATGGCACTTCGGAAAAAATTCCTGCTGTTTCAAGCCCTGCTTTTTTGAGTCCCTCTAAAATAGGATCCAGTAAACCCAGCTTCACCAGCATCGCATCAGTTATAATCCAAGGTTTGGTTAAAGGCAGTGAAGAAAGTTCCGCAGAAAAATCTCGAGATAAACCTGGGTTGAAAACAATTTTTGTGGAACAGGAAAACTGAAAAAAGTCAGAGGGCATAGTTGTAAATTAAAAAGTATAAAGTCCGACGCGCAAACCAAGAACCCCTAAATTTAATGAAGGTCCTTGTTCATTCGTTGGAGGAGAGGGTTGAGAATTTCCTCCTGATATCGCTCGCAAGGTATACTTGGGAATATCCTGCCATAAAGTCCTCAAACCTAGCCGATAGTCCTCTGCCAAATGGAGCGATCGCCTTTCTTCTTGTTGAAATGAGGAACACAGAGAACTACGGTTAGGATAGAGAGCCAAGGTTCCTACTGTCATTCCTTCGGCAATCACCTGAACCGCACCGCAGATCAAAGGCCTCCGGGAAGAACTGAGAGAGTTCAAAGTATTTCGACTTAAAGGCAAATCAAAAGAAGCTCTGCGTCCATAGTCAATCAAGTGACCCGAAGACTCCCCCAGGACAGCCCGGATTTCTCCCGTGGTTAATCGAGAAAGATTATTGGCTATATTTAATGTAGGCATTCCCCGCATTCTCCATGCAAGACCTCTCCTAAAATAAAATTCATCCGCTGAATTTTGGAAATGACGATTTGTCAGTCGCATGAGGGAAAGCCATTCCTCGCGAAAGGAAGAAGATCTTGTTTTGAGCGTTTCTTCAACAAGGGTGTCAACAACCGCATCGTAGATTTCCGGAAACTCATCCGAGGTCACATGATCATCGTCTTCCAAAGCTGTCTGGACAGCCTCATGTATTTTCATAGAAATTCCCTATCGGGAGTTTTTATTGGCAAGTTTTAATTTGCTTGCCGTCTCTTCTACGGGAACCGGATAATTCTCCGTGAAACAGGCATCACAAAACCACTCTCCTGGATTTTTTTCAAACCAATAAAGACCTTTTGGAGAAAGATAGCCTAAAGAATCTGCCCCAATAAATTTCCGGATTTCATCCACACTTTGGTGAGACGCAATGAGTTCGTCTTTATTAGGAGTATCGATTCCATAGAAACAAGGATCCGTGATCGGTGGGGATGAGATTCTTATATGAACTTCTTTGGCTCCCGCATCGCGCACCATTTTAACAATTTTCTTCGAAGTGGTTCCACGAACAATGGAATCATCCACAATAACAACTCTCTTGCCTTCCAGCACACTGCGTACCGGATTGAGTTTAATCTTCACTCCAAAATGCCGGATGGCATCCTTGGGTTCGATAAAAGTTCTCCCCACATAATGGTTTCTCATGAGACCCAATTGAAAAGAAATTCTCGATTCTTCGGCATAGCCCAGAGCAGCCGGCAATCCACTGTCGGGAATGGGAATAACCACGTCCGCTTTCACAGGATGTTCTTTGGCTAACTGTTTCCCAAAACCCTTTCTCATGTCGTACACATCGCGTCCAAAAATATGACTGTCCGGACGGGCAAAATAAATGAACTCAAAAATACACATGGCTTTTTTATGAGGCCGAGCAAAAGGTTTGTAGGAATCCATTCCCTTGGGATGAATCACCACAATTTCTCCCGGCTCAATTTCTCGAACAAACTCCGCTTCAATCAGATCCAATGCACACGTCTCACTGGCGACAACCCACGAATCTCCTTTTTTACCCAACACTAAGGGACGCCAACCAAAAGGATCTCTCACGGCAATCAATCGAGTTTCTGTTAAAAATAAAAGAGAGTAGGCTCCACGAACTTGTTTGAGAGCATCGGTAATTCGATCCACCAGAGAGTTTTTACTTGACTGGGCCACCAAGTGGATCATGATTTCAGTATCCATGGTTGATTGAAAAATGGCTCCATGCGCTTCAAGTTCCGCTCTGATTTTTTGGGCATTAACGAGATTTCCATTGTGGGCCACAGCAAGCCCCCCACGAGAATAGTCTACCGAAATGGGCTGACAGTTTTTAAGACCACTCTCACCAGTGGTGGAATAACGCACATGACCAATGGCACTATTTCCGGGAAGTTTTTGAAGGACGGACTCATTAAAAATATCCGCTACATGACCCATCTCACGATGAACGAAGAGAGACTTACCATCCGAAGACACAATACCCGCACTTTCCTGCCCTCGATGCTGCAAAGCATAGAGCCCAAGGTAGGCCAGGTTAGAAGCTTCGGGATGGTTATAAATGCCTACGATGCCACACATTGTTCAAAAGACTCCTTCCAAAACTTTTCAAGCTCTTTCTCGGAAATATTAATTAAACTATTAATTTTTAAGTTCTTTTTAGTTACTATTCCTATGCGACTCGCCGGACACTTTTGTAACGTAGCGAATTTTAAGAAAGACTGCAAATGCCTTTCTTGGACAGACACAACAATTCGTGACTGGGTTTCTGCAAATAATGTGGCGATATTATGTAGGGGCGACCCACCGTGGTCGCCCTTGTTCGGGTGGGCACGGTGGCCCACCCCTACATCAACATCCACCCCAAAAATTTTCGGACCTGAAATACAACATTCTGCCAACGCCACAGCCAATCCTCCTTCGGAACAATCATGAGTAGAACGAATCCATCCCTTGCGAAGTGCTTTCAACAAAGTTTGCTGGACCAATTTTTCTTTTTTTAAATTTAAACGAGGAGGACTACCAATAACCAAATTATGGATCACCTTTAAATATTCGGAGCCACCCAAATCTTGTAGGGGTGTTGTCTGCGCGCCCAGCAAAACAACCACATCCCCTTCTTCCTTAAACCATTGCGTACAGTGATGATTGATATCCTCCAACAATCCCACCATCCCAATGGTGGGCGTTGGAAAAATCGCTCCTTCTTTAGATTCGTTGTAGAAACTGACATTTCCAGAAACGATGGGCGTTTTAAAAAACTCACAAGCTTTTCCTATGCCAATCAAAGCTTCTTTAAATTGCCACATGATCTCTGGATTTTCAGGATTTCCAAAATTGAGACAATCGGTTGCTGCCAAAGGCTGACCACCGGAACAAACAATATTTCGAGCAGCCTCTGCAACAGCAATCATTCCCCCCATACGTGGATCCAAGTAACAGTAACGGCTGTTACAATCCGAAGTTATCGCCAATCCTTTTCGAGTGAGCTTTCCTCCGGTATGAGGTTCTTTCAAACGAACTACGGCCGCATCGGAACCAGGAAGAACAACGGTATTCGTTCCCACCATATGGTCGTACTGCTGATAGACCCATTTTTTACTGGCAATGTTGGGTGAGGATAATATTTTTTTTAAAATATCATTATAATGTAGGGGCGCGGTCCTCGCGCCCCTAATGTGTGGCAAATTCGGGCGGGAGAACCCCGCCCCTACGATTTCATCCAAATTCAATTTCTGCACATCCTTTATATAGGCTGGTTTTTTCACGGGCCGACGATAAACAGGCGCCTTTTCTGTAATCGGCATGGTGGGCAAAACACCTTCGATTTTTCCATGATTTCGAATGACCACCTCATTTCCTTTCACAACCTTTCCGACAACCGCAGCATCCAAATCCCATTTATGAAAAAGTTTGAGGATCTTTTTTTCTGTTCCTTTTTTGGCTACTAAAAACATCCTTTCTTGAGATTCCGAAAGCATGATTTCATAAGAAGTCATTTTTTTTTCACGAAGAGGCACATGAGCCAGATCCATTTCAATCCCAACACCACCCTTCCCTGCCATCTCCAGAGAAGAACAAGTAAGACCAGCAGCGCCCATGTCCTGGATGCCGACAACATCTCTTCCTTGCATCAACTCCAAACAGGCTTCCATCACTAATTTTTCGGCAAACGGATCGCCCACCTGAACCGTTGGTCGTTTTTCTTCAGAGCCTTCACCAAAAACATCACTAGCCATTGTAGCCCCATGAATACCGTCACGACCGGTTTTAGAACCAACATAAATAACAGGATTTCCAATTCCAGCAGCCTTGGCATAAAAAATCTGATCTTTGCGGGCCACGCCCACACACATCGCATTCACCAGTATATTTCCGTTGTAACATTCGTCGAAATAAACTTCGCCTCCCACCGTTGGAATTCCCATGCAGTTTCCATAACCCGCAATACCGGCCACCACACCGTTCACCAGATGAGACGTCTTGGGGTGGAGTGGGTCCCCAAAACGAAGAGAATTTAAAAGAGCAATGGGGCGAGCACCCATTGTAAAGACATCACGTAAAATGCCGCCGACTCCCGTGGCAGCTCCTTGATAAGGTTCAATCATCGAAGGATGATTGTGACTTTCCATTTTGAAAACCACACAGAGTCCATCACCAATATCGACAATTCCTGCATTTTCACCAGGACCACAGATAACTTGTTTGCCCTTCGTAGGAAGTTTTTTAAGATAGATGCGAGAGCTCTTGTAGGAACAGTGCTCACTCCACATGACGGAAAAAATACCGAGCTCCACCATCGTGGGTTGTCGTCCAAGAATTTTTAGAATTTCCTGGTATTCCTGAGGGGTGAGGCCGTGCTGTTTGATAATGTCGGGGTTCATAATAAAGATTCAAAAAGTTTCTTTCCATCTTCATTCCCCAAAGCAAGTTCCGCACATCTCTCGGGATGCGGCATCATGCCCAACACATTCCCTTTTTCATTGATGATGCCCGCAATATTTCTCTGAGACCCGTTGGGATTTTTGGGATGATAACGAAAGAGGACTCGTCCTTCTCCTTCAAGACGATCTAGAATGGATTCATCGGCAAAGTAATTTCCCTCTCCATGAGCGATGGGCATATTCACAAGGGATTTTGAAGGATAATTTTTTGTAAAAAAAGATTGATTGTTTTCAACTTTTAACGAAACGGTATCGCAAATAAATTTCAGCCCTGAATTTCTCATGAGAACTCCCGGTAAAAGCCCCGCTTCTGTCAAAACCTGAAAACCATTGCAGATCCCCACAACCTTTCCACCTGCATGGGCAAATTTGACCACTTCGTTCATGACGGGAGAAAAACGTGCAATGGCTCCTGTTCGCAGATAATCTCCATAAGAAAAACCACCCGGGAGAATACAAACATCTATTTTTGGAAGTTTTGTTTCTTTGTGCCAAATAAAAACAGATTTTTGTTTGAGGATATGCGTGGCAAGATGATAACAATCCCAATCACAGTTGGAGCCCGGAAAAGTCACAATGCCAAATTTCATGAGTCTTCCAATTCAAACCGATAAGATTCAATTACGGTATTGGCCAAAAGTTTTTGGCACATTTCCTTAACGCGCACTTCAGCCCTGTGACGATCCGTTTCGTTGAGATCCAGCTCCATATATTTTCCAATACGCGCTTGACTGACTTCGGGATAACCCAAAGAACCCAGAGATTGTTGAACGACCTTTCCTTGGGGATCAAAAACACCGTTCTTTAATGTGGTATAAATTCGTGCTTTCACGAAAAAACCCTCTTAAAAATAAAGTCCACATGCCGGAAACATTTTTTGAGATCAAAAATTTCATCAAAATCTTTTTTTGAGATGCGGGAGGTAACCTGTTTATCTGTGCGAATAGTTTTTTCAAAATCTTCACCCTTTTTCCAGCTCTTCATCGCATTCCTTTGGACCAAAGCATACCCCTCTTCACGACTCAGACCTGATTCTACCAGTTTTAATAAGACACCTTCCGAATAAACAAGTTTTCCAAATTTCTCCAAATTTTTCTTCATGTTTTCAGGATATATGATCAGTTGATCAATAAGACCTGTTAAGCGAACCAACATAAAATCGGTCAGAATAGTTGATTCCGGAGCAATCATACGTTCTACCGATGAATGGCTGATATCTCGTTCGTTCCAAAGCACCATGTTTTCCAAAGCCGGCAAAGCCGTGGAGCGAACCAGTCGTGCCAAGCCACAGAGGTTTTCCGAAAGCACAGGATTTCTCTTGTGAGGCATGGCCGAAGAACCCTTTTGACCCTTTGAAAAGAACTCCTCAACTTCAAAAACTTCTGTTCTTTGCAAGTGACGAATTTCAGTGGCAATCTTCTCAATGGAAGAAGCGAGCAAGGCTAACCTGGAAAAAAGTACTGCGTGACGATCCCGAGAAATGACCTGCGTTGAAACAGGATCAGGCCTTAATCCAAGTCTTTCACAAACATATTCTTCCACAAAAGGCTCCAGATGAGCCATCGTTCCCACAGCTCCAGAAATCATGCCCGTGGCAATTTCTTCTTTGGCCAATTCCATCCGTCTTTGATGACGAGATAGCTCGGCATACCAAGAAGCCAGTTTGAGACCAAAGGTGATGGGTTCAGCATGGATTCCATGACTCCGACCCACCATGGGAGTCATTTTATGTTCGAGCGCTCTCTTTTTAACAATTTTTAATAGAGCTTCCAGATCCTGAAGAATGAGGTTGCAGGATTGTTTGAGCTGAACGGCCAAACATGTATCCAAAACATCCGATGACGTGAGTCCCAAATGCAAATAGCGTGCGTCTGAACCCACAGATTCGGACACATTCGTCAAAAAGGCAATCACATCATGTTTTACGGTTTTTTCGATCTCATCAATTCGATTTTGATCAAAGGTGGCTTTCTTTTGAATTTTGGCCACCGTTCCCTTGGGAATACGGCCTAATTTTTCCCAAGCCTCAGCCGCCAATAATTCAATTTCAAGCCAGATTTTGAACTTGTTGTTTGGCTCCCAAATGGAACTCATCTCTGGACGAGAGTAGCGTGGAATCATGACGAGAAGCGTTGTAACAAATCATCGAAAATTCTCAAGGAACTTTTTATTTAAAAGAACGTATCATTTTAGCAACTTTCCTGAATCCTGCCGATAATAGCCTTGAATAAGGAATATATGACAAATCGTGTTAACCGATTCCGAGTCGTTGATCCTCACTTGGGACAACCTATTGATATCGACCTTCCAGAATGGGAAAACGTTCCCGAATCGATGAGGCAAGAATGGAGGAGCCTCGATCAGCAAGATGGCCAGGATGATGGCATTATTACTTACACGCCTCATCTCGATACACAAAACAACCCTTACCAGGCCGTTACTCATAGTGGCCCGTTTGTAAATCGGTTGTCCCGCAGTCTCTGGGCCTATGAAAGCCCTTTTCCCTTTAATAACCCCGTACAAGACCGGGCCACGGAACACTCTCGGATGATTTCCATACAGGCATTTCACAGACAAGTTTATGAAGAAGCTGTCTTGCCGCTGGTTCAACAAAATCAATGGCAAGAAGCAATTCGTATCCTCCAAACAACGGCCAATGATCTCTATTTTTATCACCTGGGCCTTGAGGCAAAAAGACAGGCTGAACTCAATCGGCAGGACCCTCAAGAATACCGTTTTTTGCTCGACGTTGCTGAAGAATGTTATCTTAATGCCACTCGTCTCGATTCACGAATTTCATGGAACTATGGTCGTATCCCAATACTTGAACGCGATTTTCAACAAGTCAATGAAACCCTCGACACCCTGGATGCCCGTGAATTTTCCTGGGACCGGCAACACCCTTTTCTCCTTGCAACCATGGGAACTCCTCTCACATTAGAATATCAGGATATGCTCTCAACAGGAGACCACGAGATTTTTGTTGCCGTAGCCGTCCCCGAAGAACTGACACACGGTCACTCTGAAAGAGAAATACAGGATAATATCCGAAACTATTTCAATACAACGGCACAACCCAGACTGCGTCCTTCTCTCTTTCGCTCTCAGCGGGATTCAGGAGAATTTCGGCTTGTGGCAGGGACTGTGGAACACGATGAATCCACGCCTGGTGATGACCGTATTCAGCATCAATTCTCATATCATCTGAACCAGGAACGACTCAACGACGTACTCTTTCCTGGAATGACTTTTTATCGTGTAGGTTTTCATTTTGAAAATGATGGAGAATTGACACGGGCCCTCGATGGAAGAGAAATTCGCCGATTTGATCTCGTCTTACAAAGAGCATCCTCGACACCATCCATCCGCCCGGAACGAATCGTAGAAGGTTCAGTGGTCCTGCAGGACATGTATCATCGCCCCTCAACAACAGTCTTTGCCGGAGATATTCATATCAGTGAGAGAGATTATAGCATAGTTGCCGAAATGCTCGCTTCAATGACGGATGCCCATATCCAAGATCCGTCTCTGCAAGATAGAATTGAAAGATTCTATACCTCTATTAATGAAAACACTCTTGCCTCCGTTGAACGGTGGAATGAAATGTATCGTCAGGGCTCTCTCCATCGGGTTGTGATTGGTGGTGATCTGGCCGATTTTGTAAATATCGCAAGCACCCTGGAAAACTCTCACTATCGAAGCACCAATATCCGAAGACTCATTTGGATTCTCTCCCAGTCCGAGGCCCCCATCTATGTCGTATCTGGAAATCACGATCATCATGGTCGCCCCTTTCCCCAATCTGTCCATTCACGTAATTTTGTCCGTGATCCCTCTCTCAGGCAGTATTATGCTCCCCTGTATGATCGTCACCATTTTGAAGGTAACCTCCAATGGAACGGCATCCTCGGTCTTCTTCCCCAAGCTTTTAATAATGATTCTTTGCCGGAGATAGAAGAACCACGCGGATTCTTGCGCGCTATTCGCCAAATTTATCAGACAAATATTTATGGTAATCGCAACGATGATTTTATGGACCACATGTTACAGCGTCTGGGCATTTATGAAAATTACGGTTTTAGCACAGGAGTCTACCGATTTTACGGTCTCCAGTCCGGCACGGAATATTTCAGTTATATGGATCATCTCTACAATCGAGCCCATTCGGCATCAGGAAACGCCGTTGATGAGTCTTTTAACCAATATGTCAACGGACAGGAAGTGAGTGGTTTAGGACCTACTCCCCAGGAATTTGCTTCTTTTATTAATGAATTATGGGCCAATCAATATCGCGAAACTCCTGTCATTAATTTTTCCCATTATCCTGTTTTTGCCGATGGCGCGGGGCCTGATCACACTCCTTATGCTTCGGATAGTTTAAGAGGAGTTGTGGCCCTCGCCTTTCGTTTGGCCTCCTGGTATTTTATTTATGGGGTTCATAACCGGCCTGTCTTGCCACTTTCCATTGCTTTTCATGTCCATCACTATCGGGAACATAGCTTCGGGATTCACTTTAATAATCCAGCCCAAGAAAGGCAGTTTAATAATCAAGTCGAGGCTATTTTTAGGGGAATCAATCCTCTTCCACCGGACACTCTCGAGACTCGCATTCGAGCACAACAAGATGAGATCCGACAGAGTCAACAACGAGGTCAACCTGGCTATCCTCAGTTAAAGGATCCGGAGATCATGGGACAAATCTACGACTGGGTGGAAGATCTTCATGAGCGATGGGACGGGTTGGATAATTTCTTTGAGATCCAGGCTGTTGATACTCCCGGATCGGATGGGTTTCCAGGTCCCATTTTGAGAAGATTAGCGACATCCGCCATCGATCATCCACAACCCACGACCTTTGTTACGGCTCCAGCTCTTGGTCCTCCTTCCGTAGAGGGAAATGGTTACCTCCTTGTAACGACCCATCCCAATGATGATCGTATCGACACAGACTTGAGGCTTCTCTCACCAAGGCCGGATGGAAATTTTAGGGAAACAAGTGGCTCCGAGTGGGTTTCTCTCGAACAAGAAGAGCAACAAAGACTACATGAGTGGGGACTCAATCCTCCTGACTTTCATCCACCCCGAAACCCAACACGCATTGCTGTTTCAAAACCGCACGAGCCAGAGCATCAGGGTGTGTTCGAATGGTTCCCCCGTTACTGTCAATATCCTACTGTGGACCATTGCATCAATTTAAGAACAGGCCTCGATTATAATTTTACAGATCAAGCCACGGCGTGGAGTCTTGATTTTGAGGCCATTGTTCCCGTCACCACACGAGCACATCCGATCTTTGGATGGAATTATCTGATTGTTAACGCCGGTCTTAATACTCATGGTGAGTTTTCCTTGCGTCTCGGAGTCAATACAGGATTCTTTTCCGGCCTCGCCGTTTTCCGCTTGAATGATTTGTTCCAAAGACAAACAACATCAGTCGGAGTTCGCCTGGAAACAAATCATCAGCTCCCTTATTGGCCATTTCTACTTCCTAACTTTTGGGGAGAAGTGACAGGAGATATTTTTCATAGCGGTGTTAACTGGAGAATGGGACTTTTTTGGACGATTCCAATCGAAAGTTTACGGCGCCCCTATCACGGCCAACTTTAAAAAAATCACTTTCGATAAAAAAACTGACCAAAAGAGTTGTAGATTTCAAACGACCCTGCTATAAATAAATTCCGTCGTGAAAACAAAATTTATCTTCGTAACAGGCGGTGTTGTTTCTTCCTTGGGAAAAGGATTAGCATCCGCTTCTATCGGTGCTCTTCTGGAAAGCCGTGGTCTGAAGATTACATTCCTGAAATTAGATCCCTACATTAATGTCGATCCAGGCACCATGAGCCCCTTTCAGCATGGAGAAGTTTTTGTCACCGAAGATGGTGCTGAAACCGATTTGGATCTGGGCCACTACGAACGGTTCTCGACCGTCCGCATGTCTCGTCTCAACAATGTCACTACCGGAAAAATTTACGAGTCCGTCATTCAAAAAGAAAGACGGGGAGATTACTTGGGCAATACCGTTCAAGTCATCCCTCACATTACGGACGAAATTAAAGCGGCTATCCTGAAAGCCGCCAATGGCGTGGACATACTGATTGCAGAAATTGGGGGGACTGTTGGCGATATTGAAAGTCTCCCCTTTCTGGAAGCGATTCGTCAGTTTCGTTTTGATGTCGGTCGCGAAAATGTCCTTTATCTCCACCTCACACTCATTCCTTTTATCTCAGCCGCTGGAGAACTAAAGACAAAACCCACACAACATTCGGTAGGCAAACTCAGAGAAATTGGTATTCAGCCGGATATTTTGATTTGTCGGACCGACCGACCGCTTTCCAAAGAACTTAAAAGTAAAATCGCACTTTTTTGTAATGTACCCGCTGATTGTGCCGTGACTGCCATGGATGTGGAAAGTATTTATGAAGTCCCTCTTTACCTCCATCAGGAAGGTCTGGATGAAAAAATTGTAGAGCTACTGAATATCTGGACACGATCTCCCGATTTAAAACCGTGGGAAGATCTCATCCAACGCATCAAAAATCCTACACAAAAAGTAACGATTGCTGTGGTGGGCAAGTACGTCGATCTCACCGACGCCTATAAAAGTTTGAATGAAGCTCTTAAACATGGAGGTTTTGGTAATAACGCTTCGGTAACTCTCAAATTTTTTGATTCAGAAGAATTAGAGTCATTAGAGAATGTCTCCACCGTTCTTCAGGGTCATGATGGGATTTTGATTCCCGGAGGATTTGGCAATCGCGGGATTGAAGGAAAGATTAAAGCCATTACCTACGCTCGTGAAAACAAAATTCCTTTCTTCGGAATTTGCCTTGGAATGCAACTGGCGGTCATTGAATTTGCGCGAAATGTTTGTGGGCTAAAAAAAGCTAATTCGACAGAGTTTGATCCTCAAACCCCGGACCCTGTGATTGCCTTGATGGAAACTCAAAAGGCTGTGGTGGTGAAGGGAGGCAGCATGCGTTTAGGAGGGTATCCTTGTGATCTTGAAAAAAACAGCCTCGCTCTAGAAGCCTACGGTGAAAAAACAATCATGGAACGACACCGTCATCGGTATGAGTTCAACAATACCTATACGGAAAAACTTGTGTCAAAAGGCCTCACAATCTCCGGGATCTGTCCGCAAGGTTCCTTGGTGGAAATTATCGAATATAAAAAACATCCCTGGTTTTTAGGCTGTCAATTTCATCCGGAATTCAAATCTCGTCCTCATCAGCCCCACCCTCTCTTTTTCAAATTTATCAAGGCAGCCTGTGAACAGGCTAAACGCAGGACATGGAATGAGCGGGGTGAAAAAAATCCTGAAGTTGTGGAAGAAATTCACACGGAAAAAGTCAAGACAAAATCTTCTCATTGAAAATTTATCTCCCGCCCAAGCCCTGCGGGCGAAGTCCTGTGGACGTAGCCCTTGTTTCTTGACAAGAAAAGCTCTTGGACTTATCATTTTAGAAGAATTGATTTCTTTGGGACACAATCGACATGGCTCTGGAGATTAAACAAAGTCTCAGACTTTCCCAACAACTGGTCATCACGCCACAGCTGCAACAAGCAATCAAACTATTACAACTTTCCCGTCTTGAACTCCAAAACATGATCCAGAATGAGCTACTGGAAAATCCGATGCTGGAGGAAACTGCCGAAGAAGAAACCACCAAAGAGGAAGAAGAGGTTTCCGTCACAGAACCCATGGCACTTACCCCGGAAGGAACAGACAAGGATCAAAAAACAGCAGAGGTCGGTAACAAAGATGGAGAGATGAAAGAACCCACCAATTTTGATTGGGAAAACTATTTGGGTAGTTTTAATTCCCATGAAGCGGGAGTCGGAGGATCTAACGATTTTAATGACGAACCGCCCATCTATGAAAACATGGCTTCCGGAACGGCCAATCTTCAGGATCATTTGATCTGGCAGCTTCACATGAGCGAAGATTTTGCTGAAAAAGAACTGGATGTGGTGGAAGAGATGATTTCGCACATCAATGACGAGGGTTATTTTCAAGGAAATTTAGAAGAAATAAGCACTCTCTCTCAGCTCTCACTTTCTCATGTCGAAGAGCTCCTCGTGAGTCTTCAAGAATTTGACCCTCCGGGAGTGGGGGCACGTAATCTCAAGGAGTGTCTCAAAATTCAGGTCCGTCCCTTTGAGGAAAAAGACCGAAAGCTTCTGGAACTGCTTATTGAGAATCATTTGGAAGATCTGGAAAGAAAAAATTATTCGGTCATTATTCGGGATTTAAAAATTTCATTGGAACGTCTCCGGGAACTCTCTCATATCATTTCAACCTTAGAACCAAAACCGGGCCGACCTTTTGGAGGAGAAAGACCTCAATACATTAGTCCTGACGTTTTTGTCGAAAAGATAGGCAACGATTACATCATTCTTTTGAACGATGATGGAATGCCCAAGCTTCAGGTGAGTAATTTTTACCGTAATGCTCTCTTCCAAAAAGAAATGCCCAACCAAACCAAAGAATATATTCAAGATAAGTTGCGTTCTGCACTCTGGCTCATCAAGAGTATCCACCAAAGACAACGGACTCTTTATAAAGTGACTTCTTCCATTGTTAAATTTCAGAGAGAATTTTTAGAAAAAGGAGTTTCTTCTCTGAAACCGATGGTTCTGAAGGATATTGCTGAAGACATCGGTATGCATGAATCCACTATTTCACGTGTTACCACCAACAAATACGTTCAAACACCACGAGGATTGTTCGAACTCAAATTCTTTTTCAATTCCAAGGTTCCCTCGGGCACAGAGGATGGGCTCACTTCAGAAGCGGTCAAGGACCAGATTCGAAGAATGGTTTCATCGGAGGATCGAAAAAAACCCTTGTCGGATCAACTGATCACAGACACATTACAAAGAGAAAATATCCAAATTGCGCGAAGAACAGTCGCAAAATATCGCGAGATGTTGGGAATATTACCCGCATCCCGTAGAAAACAGGTTTTTTAGAGGAGGAACTGTTGTGGAAATCAATGTCACCTTTCGTCACTCAGAACCATCACCGGCTTTAAAAGAACATATCTTGAGTAAAATAGGAAAATTTGCAAAGTACTTTATCAAGCCCACCATGGCACATGTCACACTTAATGTCGAAGGATCACGGCACATTGCCGAAATTTCCTTTTCAGAAAATCACGCTATTTTTAATGCTCATGAGAGCTCCCATGACATGTATGCCTCTGTGGATGAGGCTTTGAATAAAATTGAACGCCAACTAAAAAAATATAAAGAAAAAATTAAAGACCATCATAAAACTCCTCTGAAAGAACTTTCTCAAATTTAAATTTTCGAATTAGCATTTGCAATTTACTTCATTTGGAGTACTAAACCTCTCTCAATTATGAGAATTAAAGACATCTTATCAAGATCCTGTATACGAGGCCAACTGGAATCCACTGAAAAAGAAGGAGTGATTCGCGAAATGGCCAGCTTGATAGCAAGTGCTCATCCTGAGATTTCTCAAGAGGATATCATTCGTGTTCTGATGGAAAGAGAAAGTTTAGGAAGCACCGGTATTGGAAATGGCGTTGCCATCCCTCATGGAAAGCTCTCTTCCCTTTCTAACATTATGACGGGTTTTGGGCGAAGCCTCAAAGGGATTCCCTTTGATTCCCAGGATGCAAAACCAGCCCATCTCTTTTTTGTTCTGATTGCCCCTGAAAATGCTGCCAGTCTTCATCTGAAAGCTCTCGCACGTTTATCACGACTTCTTAAAGATGCTCATTTTCGCAATAAGCTAATTGAAGCTCCTGATGAGGACGCTCTTTACCGTGACATTATTACGGAAGACGAAAAATTTTAGAATGATCTCCCTTCTTGTCAAAGAACTCCTAGACAAAAAAAATTGTGATTTAGGGCTCAAGCTTATAACGGGTAAGGCCGGTCTCAATAAAAAAATTATGATTCCCCAGATCCAAAAACCAGGTTTGGCTCTTACGGGGTATGCAGCCAACTTGCACCCCGGGCGCATTCAAGTTTTGGGTAGTTCAGAGATCAGCTTTCTCAATAGTTTGACGTTAGAAAAAAGACATTCTGTATTAAAAAAAATATGCCGGCTGGATATTACCTGTTTTGTTGTGACTAACAACCGACCCATCCCGAAAATCCTGGAGGAAGAAGCCTCGCGACAAAAAATTCCTGTTTTAAGAACAAAACTCACCACAGCAACTTTTGTTATTCGTGTCAGCAAATTTTTAGAAGATCGACTCACGGAGTCCACCGTCATCCACGGTGTTTTGATTGATGTCTTTGGTGTGGGCGTTTTGTTGATGGGCAAGAGTGGTATGGGAAAAAGTGAATGTGCTTTAGAACTTATTATGAAAGGACATCGATTGGTGGCCGATGATGCCGTCAATCTCATCAAAAAACCGCCCTCTTCTCTGTATGGGCACAGCTCCGAATTGATCAAGTACCACATGGAAATCCGGGGTCTGGGTATCATTAATGTCAAAGATCTTTTTGGTGTCACATCCGTCCGCGATCAAAAGCTCGTTGAGCTTGTCATCGAAATGGTCGAATGGCATTCCAAACAAGAATACGAACGTATTGGGATTGATGAAAAAAATTACACAATCCTGGGAGTTGATATTCCTTTTATTCAACTCCCTGTCCGACCAGGACGAAGTCTCACTTCCGTTATTGAGGTAGCTGCTAGAAATCATCTTCTGAAACTGAAGGGTTACTATTCAGCACAAGAATTTCAAGCCAAGCTCACTCAAAGACTCCTTTGGGATAGTGACAGGGGTTTGAAGGATTTAAGAGAATAATAACCTACGGAGGGTCTCTGAAAACAAACCGGCACGTTATTATTATCACGGGCTTGTCAGGTTCCGGAAAATCATCCGCCGTTCATATTTTGGAAGACGCTGGTTATTTTGCCATCGATAATCTCCCGGGCCCTCTCCTTCCACGTCTTTTGGACCTCCTCAGTCAAACAAGGGCCGGTAGTTTAAAAAAAATGGTTCTTGTCATGGATGCTCGTGACGAAAACTTTGTTCGCCATTTTGAAAACTATCTCCATTTACTAAAAGAACGGAGCATTGATTATAAAATTATTTTTTTTGACACCACCGATGATGTGCTCTTGCGTCGTTTTTCCGAAACTCGTCGACGCCATCCTCTTTCACCCAATGGGCGTGTCTCCGCAGGTATTCAAAAAGAACGTGAATTGCTTTATCATCTCAAAAAAAAATCTGACTACCTCATAGACACCTCAAAATTTACCATTCATGATTTGAAGAAAAAGCTTTTGCCGTTGTTTCAAAAAAAAGAGACTCCCTTTGTACTTCCAATTACCCTCATGTCTTTTGGGTATCGCTTTGGCATTCCAACCGATGCGGATCTTGTTTTTGATGTCCGCTTTCTTCCCAATCCCCATTTTATAAAACACTTAAAACATCATTCCGGTCAAAATTCTGCGGTATCACGGTATGTTCTTAAACAAAAAATAACCCAGTCATTTTTGAAGCATTTGAGGCCTTTACTCAAACTCCTTTTGAAGAATTATCGGAAAGAGGGAAAATCCTATATCACAATTGCCTTTGGTTGTACGGGAGGCCGACATCGCTCTGTTGTCCTGGCAGAGCTCATGGCGAAAGACTTGAAACAGGAAGGGTATCCGGTTAGGATAGATCATCGTGATGTGACACGTTAAATGAGAGAGGTGAGTTTATGGTTGGTATTGTTGTCGTTTCGCATGGAATGATTGGCATCGAAATGGTGCGAGTGGCCCGTTCGATTGTTAAGGAAGCCTCTTTCATGACGGGTGTTGCTTTAGAGCATGATGAAAATGTGGATATCATCCGGAAAAAAATCGCTGCGGCTATTCAAGAAGTCTCTCAGGGTGACGGGGTACTTCTTCTCACAGATATGTTCGGAGGAACTCCTTCTAATCTGGCCCTGTCTTTCCTCGAAGAAAACAAGGTTGAGGTCATTACAGGAGTAAATCTTCCGATGATCATCAAACTGGCTAACTTTCGAGAAAAAAAACCACTCTCTGAAATTGCCGCCTTTATTAAAGATTATGGGCAAAGAAATATTGCTCTTGCTGGCGAAGTGCTTAAAGGAGGGGGTCCTCTTGCCGGACGATAATCATCTTATTTCCAAATTTTTCAAGATTGAGAATGAACTTGGCCTTCATGCACGTGCTGCAGCCCAGTTTGTCAAAATTGCCAGTCGATATCAGTCTGAAATTCTCGTGACTAAAAACAAAAAAGAAGTAAACGGCAAAAGTATCATGGGTATTTTGATGCTGGCAGCCGCCAAGGGATCTGAGATTCAGGTGACTGCAAAGGGGGAAGATGCCTCGGAGGCCGTCAATGAACTCGGACAGCTCGTCAAAAACAAATTTGGTGAGAAATGACTTCAAAATCCCGCCATTTTAAGGGACTCGCTATTTCTCCGGGCATTGCGATTGGCATTGTCCACCTACTAGAATCAGAGAAGCTTAGTTTTCCACGCTTCTGGATTTCTGATGCAGCCATTCCCCATGAAATTAAACGTTTCCAACAAGCCCTCAAAAAAACTCAAAAAGAACTGGCTCATATCAAGGATAAACTGTGCAAATTTCAACCTCTGGATCAAATAGGAATTATCGAGTCACATCAGATGATTTCACGAGATGCTCTCCTTATTCAAGGAACCATTCAAAAGATTCGAAAGGAAAAAATTAATGCGGAATGGGCATTTGACAAATCCGTTCAGGAAATTTTTGATTCCTTTCCAAAGGATGTTTCAGATTCTCCGGACTCTCAAAACAGTTATTTCAAAGAACGTTATGAAGAATTGACACATGTCTCAACCCGCATTCTAAAAGCTCTGATGGGCTCTGAGAGACCGTCCCAAAGGAGTTTCCCAAAAAATTCGATCGTCGTGGCTCGAGACCTTTCTCCCACAGATACCGTTCAGATGGTGAAAGGGACTGTTCATGGATTTGTCACCGAAGTGGGAGGGCCTACCTCACACACAGCCATTGTGGCACGCGCCCTGGAAATTCCGGCCATTGTAGGGATTGACGGCATCTCCAATATGGTCCGAGACAAAGATCCTATTCTCCTGGACGGCTCTGCAGGTTTGGTCATTCTTCATCCCGGTAAAAAAGATTTAACTGACTATCGTCTGCTCCAGAAAAAACAGGAACGGGTGGATCATCTTCTGATGCGCGAAACGCATCTCCCTTCAGTCACCAAGGATAATTACCATTTGCGTCTGGCAGCAAATATGGAGCTGCTTGAAGAACTGAGAACAATTAAACAGTCTAAAGCAGAAGGTATTGGTTTGTACCGAACAGAAATGTTACTTTTGGCGCGTAATGGTGAAATCAACGAAAAAGAACAATTTGATGTTTATAAAAAGATTCTCAAACACATGTTTCCTCATCCAGTAACGATCCGTACCTTTGATTTGGGGGGAGACAAAGTTTTAGAGGATGGCATTGAAAGTATGAACCCGGCTTTAGGTTTACGTGCTATTCGTTATTGCTTAAAGGAAAAAAGCTTATTTCGGACTCAAATTCGAGCGATTTTGAGTGCTTCTACTTATGGTGCTTCTAAAATCCTTATCCCCATGGTAACGAATTTGGACGAAATCCGGCAGGTTAAAAAAATCATTGCGGATGTTCGTGAAGATCTGGAAAAAAAGAAGGTTTTTGTTCCGGCTTATATCCCGCTGGGAGTTATGATTGAAATTCCTTCGGCAGCTATCATGGCGGATGACTTGGCCTCAGAAGTTGATTTTCTGAGTATTGGAACCAACGATCTTATCCAATACACACTGGCTGTGGATCGGGCTGATGAGGATGTTTCTTATCTGTATGAACCTCTACATCCCGCCATCCTGCGTTTATTAAAAATAGTGTGTGACGCCGGAAAATCTTGCAACATTCCCGTATCCCTGTGTGGAGAAATGGCCGGAAACCCGCTTTACTTTATGATTCTCATGGGGTTGGGACTCTCTGAACTTTCCATGAACCCCGTTTCCATTCCTCGCGTGAAAAAGATTCTCAGATCGGTAACATTTCGACAAGCCAAAGAAATCTTGGACCGCTGCCTCCTTCTTAAAACAGCTAATGAAGTCGAACATCTCCTGAAAAAGGAAATGGGCAAGGTGCCCGGATTAGATTTATTATTTAGTTAGAAACTCCACACGCCGATTTTCCCGACGCCCTTGAGGAGTATTATTGGGAGCGACGGGCTGCTTATCACCAACACCCATAGGAACAAGTTTCAACTCTTCAGGAACGCCACGAAGCATCAGATACTCGCTCACAACCTGAGCTCTCTTGAGAGAAATTCTTTGATTGGCCTCGAGCGTCCCGATAGGGTCGGCATGTCCTACAATTTCTAACTTGTGAATTTCAGAATGGCGAATCAAGGCATCGGAGAGATCATTTAAAATGGATTTAGCTTTTGGTGTGAGATCAACCTTATCAAACGCAAAGTGGACAGGAGCCAGAGTACGCACTTCTCCCTTCGTAAATGTGATCGAGTTTTCAGAAATACCGTCTCCATCCCTATTTCCGCCTTGAAGGATATACTCCACGACTTCCCTCTCCTCGTCTGTTTTAGCCATGAGAGGAAGAATCTTTTTGTTTAATTCAAAATACTTGGGACAGCTTGCATCATGCTTCTCGGGATCAAAATCCTTGGGATCTGCAGGACAGTTCTTCTTTAATTTTAGAAAAACTTCCGTAAATTTTTCTTCTCCCTGTTCTCCCGTCAAAGAGACAATCTCTTCTTTCAATGCAAAATACTTGGGACAACCTGCATCATGCTTCTCGGGATCAAAATCCTTGGGATCTGCAGGACAGTTCTTCTTTAATTTTAGAAAAACTTCCGTAAATTTTGCATTGGATGTAGGACCTGTCAGTATCACAATACTTTCTTTAATTTTAAAATATCTGAGACATGCAGGATCATGAATTTGGGGATTATATTCTGCTGGATTCGCAGGACATTTTTCTTTTAATTCCACAATCTGTTCTGCCAATAACTGATTCTCGGTGATTTTACCCAGTGTGACCAGGGTCATTTTTTCTTCGGCTTTTTTCTTTGATTTGTAGTTAACACTGACGCGCCGATAACCGATATTTAAAAAACCGCGTACATGGGCTGCTCGTGTACCACACAAAAGACAAGTTCCACCTCCGGCGGACATTTTAAATCCTGAATCCCCAATATCCCAGGAGGCATCTCCCACGATTTCCAGAGGTATAAGATTCTGGTTGGAAAAATGATTGAGAGCCGCTGAAGCCTGCGACTCAATAGCAAGAGTCATCCCCTTTCTCACATCCCCTGAAAAACCAAGTCCTCCCAAAAGCCGATGCTGATAATCAATATTACTGACCAAAACCTGATCTCTTTGAAATTGAACTCCTGCAAACAGAGCCGCGCGAATTTTTTCCGTGATTAAGAAATCTCCAATAGCCTTAACCCCTCCGGTTACTTTTCCTTCACCCAGAAACTTTTGGTCTCCTTTAAGAGGAATCGTCACGAAAGGTTCAAAAGCCAATCCCCACCGATGTTGAACATTATTAATTACCCGAAGTTTGGTGGTAAATTTTAAATCACCAACCCTCATAATATTCACGGCAGCCGGTGTGGGAGTCACAATAGGATCTGTAAATCGAGCCTGACTAAAAATGGGTAATATGAGCCCTGCTTGCCAAAAATCAGTGATCCCAAAACCAGCGGAAATAAAATGGGCAAACGCATAACTGATGATGGACCCCACACGGGCAGTCCCTGCTGAATTTAGAAGATCCAAAGAACGGTAAATAAAAGAATTGGAAAGTTCAAAGGCGTACTGGTTTTGATAAAGTCCTTGCGAAGAAGGAATGGTTAAAAAATAACGGTCTCCAACTTCCGGCCAAACATCAAAGGCTTGAAAATGATTGGTTGTGGCAAAACTATTTGAAGAAAACAACAAGCTAAAAAGTACGAACCAAAATCTTGTTTTAAATTTTCTAGTAATAGCCCTACTCCCAAAATTGAAGGAACAATTTTGTTTTCTACGTAGCTGATTTTTTAAAGAGTTTCAATGAGATAAAACTAACGAATCCACTTCCCAAACCGATCCCAACGATTCGCTCGCACCAGCAAAGCTGGATGCTCGCTAAAGTCGGGGGAAGTCACTCCCCCCGACACCCCTCAAAACTTATTTTATCCACTTCCCAAACCGATCCCACCTCAAGTTGGTGTGGTCGTAATCGATGGAAAGCCAGACAAACATCGCCTTGCCCTTTACATTCTCCAAGGGCACAAAACCCCATTCGCGGGAATCAGAAGAATTATCCCGATTATCGCCCATCATAAAGAGATGACCCGGCGGAACCTGAATATCCAGAGATTCAAAAGAAGGATGACTGTCAAACTGAACAAAATGCTCCACCTGCCCAACTTTCTCTTCAAAAAAAGAATAATCCTCCCAACCCGGAAAAATAGGTAATTTTTGAATAGGTTTTCGTTCCAAAGAACGGTCATTAACAGACACAGCATCTCCCTCAATATGAATATGATCACCGGGCAGTCCGATCACCCGCTTGATAAAATCCTTGGACTCATCCAGAGGGTACATAAAAACAATGGCCTCTCCTCTTTCAGGATTTCGGAAATGAACGATCTTTTTTTTAGTGAATGGAACTCGGAGTCCATAAATAAATTTATTCACAAAAATATGATCCCCGATCATCAAGGTGGGGATCATCGAACCCGATGGAATCTTGAAAGCTTCAATCCCAAAAGAGCGGATGAGAAAAGCGATGAGCAGTGCAGTTAAAAGAGCTTCCGTATATTCCCGAAAAGCTCCTTTTTTGTCTTTTTTCATAAATGATCCTGTCTTCCTTTACGAGCGTCGGCTCGCGACGTGCCGCGGGAAGCGGCCTTGGATAATCAATCCACTTTTAAAACAGAAAGAAAAGCCTCTTGTGGAATTTCCACATTCCCCACCTGCTTCATTCGTTTTTTACCTTCCTTCTGTTTTTCCAAAAGCTTTCTTTTTCGTGTGATATCACCACCATAACATTTGGCCGTCACGTTTTTTCTTAACGCTTTTATACTTTCACGGGCAATAATCCGACTTCCAATAGCCGCTTGAATAGCCACCTCATACTGCTGTCTGGGAATCACTTCCCGTAACCTAGAGGCAATCTCACGACCTCGCTCATAGGACTTTTCACGATGAATAATTACAGACAGGGCATCCACTAAATCTCCGTTCACAAGTATATTCATACGCACTAAATCGGAAGGACGCCAATCCAGAAACTCATAATCAAAAGTGGCATAACCTTGAGAAATCGATTTAAGTTTGTCAAAAAAATCAAACATGATTTCATTAAAAGGAATGTCGTACATCAGTAACACACGATCCTGGGCAAGATAATCCATACGCGTTTGAATGCCTCGACGCGCAGCACATAACTGAATCACCGATCCTACATGAGTCGATGGCACATGAATTTGAGATCGAATATAAGGTTCATGAATTTCGGCAATTTGTGTTTCCAGAGGCATTTTTTGGGGATTATCCACAAAAATAGTTTCGCCCTTGGTCGTCAGAACTTTAAAAGCAACCGTGGGAGCTGTGGTGACAAGAGCCAAAGAAAACTCACGCTCGAGGCGTTCCCGAATAATTTCCGAATGGAGGAGTCCTAAAAAACCACAACGAAAACCAAACCCCAAGGCTTGCGAGGTTTCAGGTTCAAAAGAAAAAGACGCATCGTTGAGTTTGAGTTTTTCCAGGGCTGCTTTCAGATTTTCATATTGAGAAGCTTCCACCGGATAAAATCCGGCAAAAACCATGGGTTTCACTTCTTTAAATCCCGGCAATGGCTGATCGGCCGGATTTTCCACACCGGTCACTGTGTCGCCAATCCGGGTTTCATGAACACTCTTGATGGCCGCCGTAAAAAAACCAACCTCTCCAGGCCCTAATGAAGTTACTTCCCGAGCAAAAGGAGCAAACACACCTAACTTAAGCACTTCATAATCCTTGCTCGTGTAAAAAAAACGCACCTTCATTCCTTTGGAAATTTTTCCATCCATGACCCGAATAAGAACAACCACACCGGCATAAGCATCAAACCAACTGTCAAAAACAAGACCTTTCAAAGGGGATTGTTCTTCTCCCGCTGGTGGAGGAATCTGTTCGATGACTTTTTCGAGAACATCCGCAATGCCTACACCCGTTTTAGCCGAGCAAAGAACGGCATCGTCTGCGGGAATACCAATCCTGTCTTCAATAAGCGCCTTCACACGTTCGGGATTGGAAGCCGGAAGGTCAATTTTGTTAATCACAGGAACAATGGTCAGATTATTTTCAATCGCCAGATAAGCGTTGGCGACAGTTTGCGCCTCAACACCTTGCACCGCATCCACCACGAGCACCGCCCCTTCACAGGCAGAAAGACTCCGCGAGACTTCGTAATTAAAATCCACATGACCCGGCGTATCAATGACGTTCAACAAATAGTCCTGACCATTTTTTGCACGATATGTCAGACGAACCGTTTGGGCTTTGATGGTGATCCCTCTCTCCCGCTCCAATTCCATGTTATCCAAAAATTGTTCTTTTCTTTCACGATCAGAAAGAGCTCCAGTGACCTCAAGAATACGGTCCGCCAATGTGGATTTGCCATGATCAATGTGGGCAATGATGCAAAAGTTACGAATGTTCTGAGTCATGGAACTGGAGTGCTTACCATGATTTTGGAAGGACGCAAGAAGTTATGGGTTCTCTCTGAGGGGTTACATTTATTTTTCTTCTTCACTATACAGTGTAAATTGTTCGGGCAGGATTTCCTTGTTTTTTTTCAACATTAAATCGATTCCCTGACGAATGTATTCCGCAATGGGCACACCTGTCTTTTCATGAAGGGCTTTGAGCTGCTGGCTTTGCCGAGGAGTGATGTAGACCGTAGTGGTGACTTTCTTTCTCACAGATCAACTTTTGGAAGGCACAACGATGCCGTCTGTTTTTTCTTTTGTTTTTATCTTATCCAAAAACTTTTGAGCTTCGGGTTTGGACGAAAAAGCACCCAATCTCACACGATACCATGTCCCCTTGCCCGGTATTTCTCCCGTGGTCATAAAAGCCGAATAACCTCTCTTCTTCCAATGACTCACCCGAGTTTTCGCCTCGGTGGAAGAAGAATAAGAACCCACCTGGATAGAAAATTTTCCTCCATGAGAGGTTTTAGAAAGAGTTTCTATCGGCTTTTCCGCAACAGGCTCAACATCTGCAATGGGTTCTGCTTTTTCTACAACGGGTGCAGGAGTTGGTTCTGCCACCGGAACTTCAACGGGTACTTTTGCTGATTCTTTTTCATAATCAGAGGCCGACAGGCCGGAAGGCTTGACCTTAATGGCTTTGTTGCTATTGCCCGTCAGTACGTCAGGATAGGTGTAATTGACAGCGGGAGCCGATCCGCCAACAAGATCATCCACGCTCTTGTTATTTTTAGGCAACACAGATTCTTCTTTTTTGGCGGTGTTGTCACGATTACCCAACAAGTCACCCCCATAACGAGCTCCCAGGTAAAAAACAAAAAAGAGTGTCACGATTTCTAAAAGAACGAGGGTTACGAATTGTCCGAAGGTAAAACGGCAAAAATAATCTTCTAATTCTTTTTTATAGTCTTCCATAGCTCACTCTTGGGTCATTAGTTCTGGTGCGCTGACGCCCAAAATTTTTAAACCTTTTTCTAAAGTTAATTTGAGAGCGCGGCAAAGATACAGTTTTACCAAAGTTGTGTCAACATCACTGGAGATCACACGATACCGATCATCCTCTTTTGCCTTTGTATAGTAGGATTGAAAAAGTTTAGTGAGTTCCAAAAGATAAAAAGCAATCCGATGAGGTTCCAATTTTTGAGCAGCGCGAAGAATCTCATCCGGATATTCCAAAAGAAGACGGATCATTTCTAATTCTTCCGGAAGGTTTAACAAATCCAGCTTGACCGATCCGTTTTTTAAAACAATTCCCTGCTCGGCAGCTTTGCGTTCAATCGAGGCCAAACGAGCATGGGCATATTGAACATAATAAACCGGATTTTCCTGAGAATGAGTTTTGGCTAACTCCAGATCAAAATCCAAATGGGAATCAGGCGCTCTCATGAGGAGAAAAAACCGGAGAGCATCGGCCCCCACTTCATCCAAAACTTCACGAGCGGTCACAAAATTGCCACCACGCTTGGACATTTTGACAGCATCCTTACCGCGCTTCACACGAACATACTGATACAAAACGGTTTCAATTTTTTCCGGATCCTCCCCTAAACATTGTACGGCGGCTTTCACGCGAGGGACATGACCATGATGATTCGAGCCCCAAATATTAATGAGACGATCATAGCCTTTTTTGTATTTTTCCAGATGGTAGGCAATGTCGTTGGCAAAATAAGTCGGCCGGCCGTCGGAACGCTCCAGCACGCATTCCCTATCCTGTAAAAATTGATTTTGTGGATCTGCAAACCACAGAGCCCCTTCTTCCTTTTTGGTCACTCCCCTTTTTTCCATTTCTTTTAAAACAGCTTCTGTTTTTCCAGATCCTAAAATTTCTTTTTCATGAATCCAAACATCAAAATGGATCCTCATATCTTTGCAATCCTGGCGAATCTGCTCCATCAAACGATGGATGCCAAAACGTCCCAAAGCATGGGCCTCGTTTTTTATTTTATTTTTTGTCGCTTCCTGAGCTAATTCTTTCACATAGTCTCCCTGATAACCTTCAGGGCCTTTGGCGTCAGGATTATTTCCTTCACAAATCCAATACAAAATACTTTCTCCCAACTTATCAATCTGTCCGCCGACATCATTCACATAATATTCGCGCGTTACCTCATACCCCACTGCTTGTAACAAGGCGGCAATCGCGTCTCCCAGAGGACCTCCGCGTGCATTACCGATATGAAGGGGTCCTGTGGGATTCGCGCTGACAAATTCAACAACAACCTTTTTTCCCTGACCAAGGTTGGAGGAGCCAAAAGAATCAGAGAAAACTTTTTGAAGAGATTTTTGCCAAAGATTTTTTTTAAGAACAAAATTTAAAAAACCGCCACCCGCAATACTCATTGTCTCAATGAAACTTTTTGAGTCTTTTTCCTTTTGAATTTCAGAAATGATTTCTTGAGCGATCAACTGAGGATTTGCTTTTTCACGACGTGCCAAAATCATCGCCAAATTGGCAGAAAGTTCCCCATGGGTTTTGACCTTGGGTCTCTCCAGGTCAAAATTTGGAAGCGGTTCCCATTTTTTGGCAGCACTTTGAAGAATTTTTCTTAGCTTTTCTTTCACTCTTTTTTCCCTTTAGCACTCTCATCCGTCACAATTAATATTTTTAAACCATCCGGATGCAGATATTTTTTGGACACACGTTCTAAATCGCCACGAGTCACCTCTCCCATTTTTCTCTGTAAAATTTCAAGGTAATGATTCGGATATCCCAATAAATGAAGTCTCGCCTGTTCCTTGACTTGAGAGAATCGCGTTTCATAATCAAAAACCATGCCTCTTAAAAGAGACTTCTTGGCTCGATCAATTTCTTCTTCGGTAAAATGAGGCTCTGTGGCCAACTCACGGATCATTGAAGACATCTTTTGAGTCACCCAGTCTGTATTTTGAATGGCCGTCTGAGCCACGGCACGAAAAATTCCCAGATCTTTTCCAATCCCAAAATCACTCCATACAGAATAAGCCTTTCCTGTGTCGGAACGAATAGCCTCACCCATACGAGAAGTAAGTGCTCCACTGCCTCCCAAAATAAAATTCATGATTTGAAGGGCGAACTTGTCGGGATTGTCACGCCGACCTCCTAAATGACCGACAATCACCGTGGACTGGGTAAGACCTTTTTTAATAATCACTCGGGAAACAGGCTCAAAATGAGACTCTACAGGGGGAATGGACGGTAAAGGACCTGCAGAAATTTTCCAATCTCCTAAATAAGATTCTAATTTTTGAATAAGATCCTTTTTGGAAATATCACCGGCCACAGCGACAACGATACGGTCCGGATGAATAAATTGTTCCTGAAAATTTTTCACATCTTCTAAAGTAATCCTATCCAAAGAATCTTCCGTCACTTTTCTTCCCCAAACATTATTTCCGTAAATCATCCCTGGATATTCCTTCATAGCCAAGTGCAAAGGGTCCTCTTCTTCCCGATGCAAAGAATCCTTTGCTCTGGCTTTGATGATTCTAAAATGTTCCGGATCGAGAGACGGATTTTTTAAAAGTCCAAAAAGAATTTCTAATCCCTGATTGAGATCTTTTTCCAAAAGAGAAAAGGAGACTGTAAAAAATTCCGGAGAAGACCCCATCTCCAAAGAAGCACCGCAAAATTCCAGACGATCTTCCACTCTCTGAGAAGGAAGTCCCTTCATGCCCCCCAAACGAATACTCTGCATGGCTATGGCGGAAAGACCTTCTTTGCCAACAGGGTCATAAACAGATCCTCCACGAATATAAAAAAACAGATTCACCAGGGGAAGTTCGGAGTCCTTCAAATAAAAAAGCTTCATCCCCTGTGAGAGTTTTTTAGTTTCCGGAAGCAAGGGATGAAAAAAAATGGAGGAACGACGACAAGAAGTGAAAGAACACGAAATGATGAGGAGTAGAAGGAAAAATCGGATATTATGAGCTCGTCGAAGGATCATGGTTTCAACTCCGCAAGAGTTCGATTGGCGGGCACTAAATATTTTCGAGTTACTCTTTGAATATCTTTTGAGTCAAAACGCTGAAGTTTTTCCACATAAGTGCTCAAATATCGCCACGTTCCCGCAGTAATTTCAAAATGCGAAAGCTCTGCGGCTAATCCCTCATTCGTTGTCAGACGTCTCAAAAGATCCACAGAAAGCTGATTTTTGGCCTTTTCCAATTCAGAATCCATGACACCTTCCCTCTGGATTTTTTTAATCTCTTCCTGAATCAATGTAATCACTTCTTCAGTGGAGTGACCCGGCAAAAGCTGCACTTCGATCACAAAGAGATTAGGAAGTCTGGCACCCGGAGTCCCATTTTCAGTATCCACATAAGAGGCTACTTTTTTATCCAGAACCAACAGCCGATACAATCGGGAAGAACGTCCACCCGCTAAAATATTATCGAGAAGATCAAAAATATAATCCTCATCGGAAGGAATCGTTGGTTTGTGATAACCCATTAAAAAGCGTGGTTGTGCCACCATTTTCAGAATAATCTTTCTTTCTGAGGTTTGCAGGGGTTCTTCCGGATAAGCTGGTTTTAAAATAGAAGATTTCAGGAAGGTAATCTTGCCAAACGTTTCCTGAAGAACCTTTTCAACTTCTTTTACATCCACCTTTCCGACAATAGCCCCCACGGCATTTTCAGGATCATAAGTACGTCTCCAGAATTCTTCCAAATCTTTTCGCGTGAGCGTTTCTACATCCTCGGCACTCCCAATGGTAGGCCAGTGATAGGGAGAGGTTGTAAACGCCGTTTCTAAAAATTTTTCATAGAGCCTTCCATCCGGATTATTATCCACCCTCATGCGTCGTTCTTCCAAAACAACATCCCGCTCTTCGTAAAATTCCCGAAAAACGGGTTTAAAGATTCTTTCGGATTCAATCTCGGCCCAAAAACGAATTTTATCAGAAGGAAGATTCACAAAATAACTCGTCATATCTTTGGAAGTCGTGGCGTTCAAATCTTCACCACCGTTCTCCATCATCACTTTTGCCAAAGCTTCTTTCACAAGATATTTTTCTTCTTCCTGATGAAGTTGTTTCAGTTCCGTTTTGAGTTTAAGAATATGATCCTTATCCAAAGATGTTGGATGAGTTTTTTTTTGTAGACTGGCCAACACCTCTCCTGCTTTTTCAATTTGATCAAGAAGGGGCTTTTCTTTTTCATAATTCGTTGTGCCCAGAGACTCCGTGCCTTTGAAAGCCATGTGTTCTAAGAAATGAGCCAGTCCTGTTTTCCCGGCTTCTTCATCAATCCCACCCACTTTGAAACGAATATAAGCGGAAAAAATCGGCGATTCACCGCGAGGATAAATCAAAAACTTCATCCCGTTGGAAAGTTTTAGCTCTACAATCTGATTAGCCCAATTCAAGCCAGAATCAGCTCTCAAAGAAAAAAAAGAAAAAATAAAAATTACTAACAGGGCCGTAGTATAGAAGACAGTCCGAGAGGACTTTCCCCACGGCCCTGTTGTGCAGACAGGTCGCAATTGTAGCCTAAACAGACGACCTGTCAGTAAAAGAAGTTTCAATGACCGCATTGAATTCGTTTTCCTCCTTGACCACCTTTAAAAGACGCGACACAAACAATCTCCTGCGAAGAAACCACTTCGATATTTGCAGAAAGAGTCACACTTTCTGGTTCGTAAAAAACTTCGACGACATGTTTACCCGGTTTCAAAGAAAGTTTTCGTGCAGGAGTTTCCCATCGCCGTCCTCCTCTATCCACCGTCACATAACCCCAAGGAATGGCCTGAACACTCACAAACCCGTTTTCAATCTGAATTTGAGTCCCCGGAGTTTTCTTAACCTCCTCTACCGGTGCCACAACCACTTCAGGAACTTGCATGGCCTGCTTTTCAGAAGTTGTTTTTGATGATTCTGATTTTTTTGTAGAATTTTGAGATCGCCCAAAAAAGAAATAAAACCCAAAAACAAAAATTAAAGAAGCCAATACAAGAGCCTTCATCTGACTCAACCTCATTTTGTCAGAGATTTTAGGTAGAAATGCGGGAATGGGCGCTGTGGCCTTAGAATCCTCCGGTTTTCTCTGCACTAAAATTTCTTCTCCTGCTGTTTGAGTATCCTCGGGAGTGAGATGAGCGGCCTGAGCCACAACCCGTGTCTCTTCGACCAAATCAGCTTGTATTTTATCCTGAAAAAGTTTCTGGATAAAATTGGACACTTTTTCACGACGAAGATTTTTCCTGAATTTTTGGGAAAAGCTCAGCACATCCTCACGAAAATCAGAGGCACTCGGATAGCGATTGCTTACCTGCTTGGATAAAGCCTTGCGCAAAATTTCTTTCAGTCGTTCTGGAATATTTTTTTCAGCTGATTCTGAAAACCGGACGTCACCGCGTCTTACGTGATCCAGCGTATCCACATCGGATCCTTTGTGAAAAAGACGCTCTCCTGTCAGAAGTTCATAGAAAACAATGGCTGCTGCATAAAGATCACTCCGAGCATCCAATGCTTCCTGATTGGCCTGTTCCGGAGACATGTAGGCAAATTTACCTTTCAGCACACCCACCATTGTTTCATGATTGCGTGAAGCGGCGCGGGCAATGCCAAAATCCGTGATTTTAACGTTCCCATCAAACGACACTAAAATATTTTGAGGTGAAATATCCCGATGAATAATTTCCATCGGCAAACCTTGGGGGTTTTTTTTAGAATGGGCATAGGCAAGACCTTCCAGGACCTCTGTCATAATCATGAGAGAAACATCGAGAGGAATTTTATTTTTAAGAGATGTCGACTTGCTAATGACTTTACGAAGATCCACACCATGAATGTATTCCATGGCAATGTAGTATGTCTCTCCTTCACGGGCCAATTCGTAGACTTGGACGATGCCGGGATGATTTAATTGGACGGCAATTTTGGCTTCATCAATAAGCATGGAAATAAAATCATGATCTGAGGACCACTGTGGAAGAATTTTTTTTAGAACAATCTCTTTTTCAAAACCCGCTGCTCCTGACAACTTGGCCAGAAAAATTTCAGCCATACCACCCGTGGCTAGTTTTTGGATTAAGAGATAACGACCAAATCGCTGAGATTCAGACATGGGGAGGAGAATTAACAGATATCTCTCTATAAAGGAAGAGCGAGATCAAGGATATAAAGTTATATTAAATTATATATCATTATAGTTTTTATTGACTTAACTATACTTCTTCCCTATATGATCATATATAGTCATATGGACAAAACCGAAAGAACTCTTCGCGAGCTCTGCATTGAAATAGCTAAAGGTGAAATTCGAGGACAAAGGTTTAACCACCTTCTTCTTGAATCAGGGATTTACCTCGACGAAAAGGAATGGGAAGCCGCCAACAGGCTCCTGGGCAAATCGGATCAGTTCAGTCTTTTAATTGACTCCAACCTGGTCATTCATTAGAAAACCTCGCATACGATAACTGCATTGATCCAGAATCCATTTATGCAAACTTCATTCCTTCAAAAAATTGAGGAAAATGTTCTGGAGAGTGTTATTCAAAAAGCCACGAAACTTCTTTTTTCTCAACAATCGCAAAAAGGCTGGTGGTGGTATACGCTCGAAGCCAATGAAAGTATTGGTTCCGGTTTCATTCAGCTTATGCATTTTCTGGAGGACGTGGATCCTGATATTCAAAAAGGATTAGCCGCTCGCATTTTATCCCAACAAAGAAAAGACGGGTCCTGGGCGCTTTTTTATGACGGCCCCGGTGATCTCTCAATCACAGTGGAAGCTTATTTTGCTCTCAAACTTGCGGGATACGCAACGACAGAAGAACCTCTGCAAAAAGCTCGTGATTTTATTCTTCAACAAGGTGGACTCGCAAAGGTTCGCGCTTTTACACGCATTCATCTGGCCCTTTTTGGATTAGCTCCTTGGTCCGCCTGCCCTGCCATGCCTCTCTGGTTTATTCTTCTCCCTCATTGGTTGGGAATTTCTATTTATGAATTTTCCAGTTGGGCCAGAGCGTCTATTGTTCCACTCCTTCTTATTTATCACGCCAAGCCTGTTCATCCTCTTTCGTTTGATTTGGATGAATTGTCTATCGAAGTTAAACAAAAAAGAGATTTTAATCTTTTTCTTGTACTGGATTTTATTTTGAAGGGTTTAGAAAAATTACCATGGCACCCCGGTGAGTCACTCGCCATAAAAAAAGCGGAACAATGGACACGGGAACATATCGAACGTACCGAAGATATTTATCCGGCGATGGGATACGCCGCTTTGGCTTTTAAAGCTCTCGGATATCCCAACACGGATCCAACCATCCAAAAAGCAATGAACGGTCTCAAAAACTTTCAACAAACCTCCTCCGAGCAAATTCATCAACAATGCTGCATTTCTCCCAACTGGGACACACCTTGGGCTGGCTGTGCTCTTTTAGAAAGCGGTGTGAATCCTCAGGATCCTCACATCCTCAAGGCAGGTTGTTATCTTTTAAAAAAAGAAATCAAAGATTTTCGTGGTGACTGGCGTTTTAAAAATCCCCAAGGCCCCGCTTCTGGCTGGTCTTTTGAATTTCAGAACGATTATTTTCCAGACATTGATGATACGATTCAATCCACTCTCTTTTTACTTGCCTCCGGAGTTTCTTCTCAAGAAAAACAAGCGTCCATTCTACGGGCTTTATCCTGGCTTCTTTCCATGCAATCCAAAAATGGCGGTTGGGCAGCTTTTGACAAAAATAATTTGTCTGGTTGGGTCAACAAAATTCCTTTTTCCGATCATGGAGCTTGTTTGGATCCACCAACGCCCGACATTACCGGACGTATGCTCGAGTTGCTTTCAAAATTTGGTTACTTGCCGGATCATCCGGTTGTCGACAAAGCCATTCAATTTTTATGGGAACATCAGGAATCTTTCGGAGCCTGGCGCGGACGATGGGGAGTTAATTATATTTATGGAACCTGGTGTGTCCTTCAAGGATTAAAAAATATCGGTGCGGATCGTAAAGCTCTTTCTATTCAAAAAGCCGTTGGCTGGTTGAAGTCCGTTCAAAATAAAGACGGCGGATGGGGAGAATCGTGTCTTTCAGATCTAAAAAATAGGTACATTCCCTTGGAAACATCTGTCGCTTCACAAACAGCCTGGGCCCTCATGGGGCTTCTGGCGACTAACGAGGGAGATTCAAAAACAGCACAACGTGGGTTGGAATGGTTGATCAAACATCAAAAACAAGATGGGAGTTGGGAAGAACCTTATTACACAGGCACAGGATTCCCGGGACATTTCTACATCCGGTATCATGGCTATTGTCAGTACTTCCCACTTTTGGCACTTGGAAAATACCGCTTATAAGGATTCGGCTCTTTGTTTGAATTTTTTCATCATCGCGGGTAGATTATGACCAACAAGTTTGTTGGTAATTAAAGAAGGCACCATAAAACCAAAATCCACTTCAATATGATAAGTCGCCTTGGTTTTATTTTTACCTTCTTCCTCAAATAACCAATAACCATGGTTATTTTTAAAGATATCTCCTTCCACAAGATTCCAGACAATTTTTTTGTAGGGGGTCAATTCAAAATTTAAGGTGTATCTAATTTTTTTGATCACAGAAATTTCAAACCCTGCGGAGAGATGCTTTCCTTTTTTGTGAATTTCTACTTTTTTCACTTCAGGATGAAAGTCGGGGTAGGAAGCAAAATCAGCCACGACCTCATAGATTTTTTTGGCAGGCACATGAACAACAATTGAAGTTTCTGCTCCTGGCATTTTTAGTACCTTGGTTTTTTGTCAAAATGATGAATGGACTCTATTGTCCTAATTGTACCTGTTCTGGAACGCATCACAATGGAATGTGTGGTGGCACCACCTCCAAAAAAACGAACGCCTTTTAAAAAATCACCATTCGTCACACCGGTTGCAGCAAACATAACATCGTCGCCGCTGGCAAGTTCTTGCAAAGCAAAAACTTTTTTAATATCCGTCACTCCCATTTTTTTGGCACGTTCGATTTCTTCCTGATTTCGTGGACTCAAAACGGCTTGCATATCACCCCCTAAGGTACGCACCGCTGCCGCAGCAATGACTCCTTCAGGCGCCCCGCCAATCCCCATTAAAATATCAATGCCTGTTTCTTTTCGGCACGTCGCAATCGCAGCCGCCACATCTCCATCACGAATCAAACGAATTCTAGCTCCCGTAGAACGACATTCGGACACCAAGTCTCCGTGTCGTTCTCTTTCCAGAATAATGACCGTCAAATCCTCTAACTCGCATTTTTTAGCCTTGGCAACTTGTTTTAAATTCCAGGTAGGAGATTGTGTGATATCGATCATTCCCTTAGCCACAGGTCCCACGACAATTTTTTGCATGTAGGTATCGGGCGCATGAAGGAAATGTCCATGTTCCGCTAAAGCAATGACAGAGAGAGCATTCGGCTCTCCTTTTGCTGTTAATGTTGTTCCTTCCAGAGGATCCAAAGCAATGTCTGCCTTGGGCCCAATACCTGTTCCAACTTTTTCACCAATATAAAGCATGGGAGCTTCATCACGCTCCCCTTCTCCAATCACAACCGTTCCATCAAAATTAATAGAGTTGAGAGCGTTTCTCATGGAATCAACAGCCGCTTGATCAGCCGCATCGTTATCTCCGCGACCCATCAAACGTGCCGCCGCCAATGCTGCCGCTTCGGTAACCCTGACCATTTCAAGTGCTAAATTCCTATCCATAAATTATTTTTCATTGAGCTTCTCTTTGAGCTCTTTGCCCGCTTTAAAAAAGGGAACTTTGCGGATACCCAAAGTGACTTTAGTTCCAGACTTAGGATTTCGTCCCATGCGTGGTTCACGAACCCGGACTTCAAAAGTTCCAAATCCACGAAGTTCAATCCGATCTCCCCCCTCCAAAGCCTTGGTCATGCTTTCAAAAACTGTCTCTACAATATTGGTCATATCCTTGTGTGAAATATGAGACGCTTGATTCACTAACTCATTGATTAACTGACTCTTTGTCATATAAAGAACTCCTTTTAAAAAGAAAACCTCATGGGCGACATCCAAACGCCCATCACAGTTCGTGTTAATTTTTCTACACTGCTTTCCATGAATCTTTCCCAAAATTCTTTGTGGGTTTGTTCCGGATAATAAATCTCCGGCTCTTCTTTCAACCCAGCCAAATTTGCCGCTATATGAATGGCTTTATCAAAACCACCCACTTCGTCCACCAATTTCAAGTCTTTAGCTTGTAAACCCGTCACTACGCGTCCATCGGAAAATTTTTCCACCTCTTCCATAGAAAGCCCGCGAGATTCCGCCACAGCTTTTTTAAATTGATCATGCATGGCTTTGAGGAGACTTTCCAAATACTCTTTTTCTTCAGGAGTCATCGGACGTGTGGGAGAACCCACATCTTTCAAACGCCCACTTTTGAGTGTAAAGGGTTTTACTTTAGCCCAGGAAAGCAAATCTTCCACATTCATCAACTCCATGCGGACACCAATACTCGCTGTAATAGTTCCTTCATTGGCTACAATTTTTGTGGCGGGTGCTGCGATGTAATAACCACCGGAAGCAGCAACTGTCCCCATAGAAACAACCACGGGCTTTTTGGATTTTAATTCTTGAACCGCCTCATAAATTTCTTGGGAGGCCCCAACACTCCCTCCCGGAGAATCCACACGTAAGATCACGGCCTTGGCCTCTTTGTCATTTCTCAAATCACGCAGAGTTTCAACGGTGCTTTTAGCATCAAGAATGGTCCCTAAAACTTCAACAACTGCTATATTTCCTGTCTTGCCTGATTTACCGGAGAGATGAGAAACAATAGAAATGACAGAACCAAGGAAGAAAAAGAAGGATCCAAATAAAAAACAAAAGGCCACAATAATGGCCAGCCAAGATTTACGACTCACTTGAAACTCCTTAACCTCACAAAACGAACCCAAGGAGAATACGTCTTTCTTTTTCATCGATGGAATGAATAACCACATCCACCTCCTGCCCTACGGGAAATTTTTTGGCAGGATCCGCCTGATATTCGTCAGGCAATTCCGTTTTCGACACAAAACCCTCAATCTGAGGACCTAAGCCAACCGCCAAACCTTTTTCGCCAATCCAGCTGACTTTTCCATGATGACGACTCCCAAGGGCCAACTCCTTGGAAATACGAGGCCAGGGGTCATCCGTTAATTGTTTCATCCCCAAAGAAATTCTTTCATTGTCCACATCAAAACTCAAAACAACCGCTTCGATTTCCGTATTTTTTGGATAAACAACTGTTAAAGGGCGGGCGGGACGTGCCCACGCAATGTCTGAGATGTGCACTAACCCATCCACATCATCCGCCAAACCAACAAAAATTCCAAAATCAGTTACATTTTTAACAGGACCTTTAATACGAGAACCTACGGAATATTTCTTGGCCACTTTCTCCCAAGGATTTTCCATAATCTGTTTCATTCCCAAAGAAATACGACGTGTGGCTGGATCAACATCTAAAATAACTGTTTCAACAGAATCACCCACAGTGACAATTTTAGAAGGATGCTTGGATTTGCGACTCCAACTCATTTCAGACACATGAACCAAGCCTTCCACACCAGGAGCTAATCCAATAAACGCACCATAATCTGTAAGACTTACCACTTTACCCTTAACGCGTTCGCCTATGGGAAACTTTTCAACCACATTTACCCAAGGATCCGGTGTCAATTGTTTCAAACCTAAAGAGACTTTACCGGAGTCGGGATCAATCTTGAGAACCTTCACCTGAATATCTTGACCAACCGCCAACACTTCCGAAGGATGTCCCATCCGTCCCCAAGACATATCCGTGATATGTAAGAGACCATCGATTCCACCCAGATCCACAAAGGCACCGTAATCGGTAATATTTTTGATAGTTCCTGTGAGAGTGGCACCGTCTTTCAAGTTATGCAAAACTTCCTGACGTGCCGAATCACGATCCTTTTCCAAAAGAATTCTTCGGGAAACAATGATATTTCCTTTTCTCTTATTTAATTTGAGGATTTTAAATCGAAACTTCTTGCCCATGAGCTTATCCATGCTACCCGGCAAACGGACATCAATCTGGGAAGCGGGCAAAAAAGCTTTGACACCAATATCCACCGACAAACCACCTTTGACTTTACCAATGATCACTCCTTCAATCGTGGTATCTTTATCCACAACTTCCTGAAGACGATCCCAAATTCGGAGAGCATCTGCTTTTTCTTTAGAGAGAACAGGCAGACCATCTTCACAATCAATATTCTCGAGATAAACCTCAACGTCATCGCCGACTTTAATATTAGGCTCACCCTGATAAGTGCCAAATTCGCGCAACGGTACTTGACCTTCCGACTTATGACCAAAATCGACAAGAACAGAATCATGGGTAATGGCAATGACTCGACCCTTGACGATTTCGCCTTCTTGAGCCAGCTCTCCCTTTCCTTTATTACTCGCCTCAAAAAGGGCGGCAAAATCTTCGGTACTTTCGGTAGGTGTTATCATGAGGGAGGAGGAACTAGTATGGAATTCCCTGAATTGTCAAAGGAATTTCAAAAAAAGACAGAACTTGATCAATCCAACTGCAAAGGAAGACCTTTCGAGCATTCTGCTAAAAGATCATTTGGATCACATAAGAAAAAAAGAACAAAAGAATATTGACACATGGAGGACAGTGGAATACATTTGTATTCTATGAGTCATACGATTGTAATACGTTTTCCTTTGGACCTTTTCAAAAAGGTGCAGAAAACAGCCAAGGTTCAAAAAAAGAACCGTTCCGTCATCATTCGGGAAGCTTTGGAATATTTTTTTTCAAGAACAGGCCCCTCTGCACAAAAAGATCCTTATCAAACATTACTTTCCCTAATGCCACTGGAAGGAAGTGGCCCTTCTGACCTTGCCTCCAAGAGTGAGGATTACCTCCGAAAAAAATTCCATGCTCGATCCCGTCCTCATTGACACAGGGCCGTTGGTTGCCTGCTTTAACCCTCATGACAGTGAGCATATGTCCTGTCTTGAAAAACTACGTCTTCTCCAGGGAAGACGTTTAGTCACGACACTCGCCATTGTGACAGAAACTCTTTATCTCCTTGATTTTTCTCTCTCCAATCAAAAGAAATTTCTTCAGTTCTTAGCAGCTGGTGTCATTGAGTTGGAAGAGCTTGAGCCGGAGGATTTTCTAACGCTAGCGGATCTCATGCAAAAATATCAGGATTGCCCTATGGATTTTGGGGATGCGACTTTGGTCATCTTGGCAAATCGTCTACAAACCCGTCAAATATTCACCCTCGATCACCACGATTTTAATATCTATCGTACACATCGAAATCAGCACTTTGAAAGAATTTGAACGTTGCCCGCTCCACCCATCGAACAGATGTTAAAAGAAATTGAAGAAGGACGTTAGTTACTCACTCGCCCGCCGATCTTCTTGAACAACGGAACAAAGTTAGGAAACGAGGTGGCAATACAATCTGTATCTTGAATACGAGTTTCTCCTTGAGCCACTGTTCCCAAAATAGCCCAGGACATGGCGATGCGATGATCTCCATAACTCTGACAAACAGCTCCCTTGGGATTGGGATTCCCTGTAATTTCTAAACCATCTGAAAATTCTTTCACACGAATGCCAAACTTGGGTAGTTCCTTCACCAAAGCTTTGATGCGATCTGTCTCTTTGATACGAAGTTCCTCAGCACCACGAATAACGGTTTTACCCTTGGCCAACGCTGCAGCAATCGCAAGAATGGGAACTTCATCAATCAAAGTGGGCATCATGGCGATAGGAATCTTGATTCCTTTTAATGGAGAAGGCTTGACGATCAAATCGGCTACAGGCTCTCCACAGACATTACGAGGCAACACCACACGAATCTTAGCCCCCATTTTTTTAAGTATCTCAAGAGCTCCAAGACGCGTCGGATTCATGCCCACATTAAAAATTTTAAGTTCTGTTTTGTGATGACGGCTGATTAAACCTAAGACAATAAAAAAAGCTGCTGAGGAAAAATCACCGGGGATAACTAATTTCTGACCTTTGAGAGGAGCTCCTGGAAAAAGGGTTACTTTTAAATTTTTTACCTCAAGATCAGCACCAAAAGCTTTAAACATACGTTCACTATGATCGCGACTACGCAATGGTTCGGTGACGATCACCTGCTGATGCGATGTTAAACCAGCTAGAAGCAATGAGCTTTTGAGCTGAGCCGAAGCTACTTTCAGATCAAACGTTCCTCCACGTAAGGGCCCACCTTTCACAATAATCTTACGTCTCTGACCTTCTCGTTTTTCTTCAATCTTGGCTCCCATCTTCTGAAGAGGATCGATCACACGCCCCATCGGTCGTGCATTGAGCGATGTATCACCTGTGAGTTCGGAACGAAACGCAAGACCTGAAAGAAGTCCCGTCATCAAACGGAGTGTCGTACCCGAATTTCCACAATAAAGAATTTTATTGGGCTGTGTGAGATTAGAGATACCTCTCCCTTCCACACGCCAAATACTACCCATCCTCCGAATATTCACACCCAAAGCTCTCATAATATCGGCCGTGCATAACACATCTTCTGCTTCCAAAAGATTTTTGATGGTGGTCACACCTTCCGCAAGCGAACCCAACATTAAGGCTCGGTGAGAAATGGACTTGTCTCCTGGAACAAATACTTTTCCTCTGAGTGGTTTTTCTTGAGAAACTTGAACAATAATTTGTGTCATAAGGGTAAACGTTTTTTCTGAACCTTACTAAGAAACTTTAAAAGCAAAGGCCCTTCTTTTTTTAAAATCATTTTTTTCAACTGGCCTAGTTCTTTTTCATAAAGAGAAATAGCCTTCAAAATATTTTCCCGATTTTGTAAAAAAATATCTCGCCACATCTCAGGCGAGCTGCATGCCACACGGGTGGCATCTTTAAAACTTCCAAAAGAAAACTTCAACCCCTGTAAAGGCGTTAGACGTGAAACCGTCTCTACTAAAGAATAAGCCACCACGTGAGGCAGGTGGCTCAAGGCACCAAAGAGACTATCATGCTTTTCAGCCGACATCACAACACATTTCATTCCCAGCTTTTTCCAAAAGCCTGCAATTTTTGTCATATCTTGACTTAAAACATTCCTTCCGGGAGTTAAAAGACACCAGCAACCACGAAATAAATTCAACTCCCCTGCCTTGGCTCCCACCTTTTCTGTACCTGCAATCGGATGAGAACCCACAAAACGCAACCGAGATTGATTTGCTTTTTGAACAATAGAATATTTCGTGCTCCCTACATCCATCACCAGAACGGAACGGGAAATTTTTGGTAAATATTCCAAAATACTTTGGATGGGTGAACAGAGGATGACTAAATCATCCTTGGTAAGTTTCTTGAGTAAGGGCACAGCAAGCAGCGCCCCTACGGTTTTATGAACGGCTTTTTTCCGAAGCGCTTCCTTAAGGTTCTGAGAATTTCTTCCAACACCAATGACCTCTCTCGCCATTTTTTGACGTATCAAATTCATCCCGATCGATGAACCAATCAGTCCTACGCCAATGATAACGACTCTGTTAAATTGTATTTTCATGATTTTTAAAAAACAAAATTATGTGGTGGCTTTAGGATAAGATCCCAAGACTTTTAAAAAGAGACATTTCTTTTCTAAAGCGTGTATGGCCTCACGAATTTTTTTGTCCTCAAAATGTCCATCCATATCAATAAAGAAAATGTACTCCCAGGCCTTCTTCTTAAGAGGACGGGACTCAATCTTGGTCAGATTAATTTTCTTCTGATAAAAAGGTTCCAACATTTGATACAAAACACCCACCTGATCTTTCACAGAAAAAAGAACGGATGTTTTATCCTGACCCGTACGCGATGGACTCTTTTTCCCAATCACTAAAAATCGTGTCATGTTGTTAGGATTATCCTCGATATGTCTTTTCAAAATTTTAAGACCATAAATTTCCGCAGCATGTTCTCCCGCAATGCCTGCGGCCTGAGAATCCGCAGCTGCTTTTTCTGCGGCCTTGGCTGTACTGTCTGTTTCTATCACAGGAATATGGGGAAGATTTTGATCTAACCAATTTCGGCATTGAGCAATCGCTTGGGGATGAGAATAAATTCTTCGGAGTGTCCGTAAATTTCCAGAACGTGATAATAAATGATGAGAAATGGGCAACGTCGTCTCACTGGTAATCTTGAGTGAGGAATCTAAAAAACGATCCAAGGTCGCTCCCACAACTCCTTCGGTAGAATTTTCAATGGGTACAACACCACACGCGGCGTGATTATGTTCCACCGCATCAAAAACTTTGGAAATGGACGTTTCGGGAATTAATTCCGTCGAACGCCCTAGATAACGCAAAGCGGCTAGATGTGTGAAAGTTGCCTCTGGTCCCAGATAAGCCGCGCGAATAGGTGATTGTAAGGACCTGGAAGCCGATAAAATTTCTCCAAAGACAGCCCGAAGAGCGTGTGTGGGAAAAGGTCCCTTATTTTTTTTGGCTAATGTGTCTAACAAAGATTTTTCGCGAAGTGGTGCATACACTTCTTCGTGGTCTCTCTTTTTAAGATCCCCAATTTTCAAAACAATCTCAGAACGCTTGTTTAAAAGCTGGAGTATCTCCTGATCGATCTGATCAACCTTTTTCCTCAGTGGATTGAGTTCTTTTTGAGACATGGCGGGGTACTGTAAAGGAAAATCCAAAAAAATCAATGGAATTGACAAAGTAAGAAACCAACACCAAGAATAGCCTCATGACTACCACCACCTCTCAAGAATGGAACGCTTTTCATACGAGTACCGGAATGTATCAACACGAATCGTATGGGCATCTTCTACTCGAAGGTCCTGACTCAACCACTTTTCTTCAACGATTAACGAGTAATGATGTTGTCTCATTAGGAGTGGATCAAGGCCAGTATAACGCTTTGTTGGATCGTAAAGGCATGGTCGCAAGTCTCTTTTATCTTTTGCGTCTCTCTGAGGAAAAATTTTGTCTCTTTACACCACCCCAATTGACACAAAAAACTCAAACTCTGTTGAGCAAAATGAAATTTAGGGAGAAGCTAACCATCACAGATATTTCAAAGGATCGTTGTCTCGTAAAAGTCATTGGGCCTACAGCAGACGCTGTCCACAAAACACTTTTTCTATCTGATCCAAAGTTTGAAGATGGCGATGGGGGGCATCGGGGGGAGATAGAGCTCTCCCCCCGATTTGAGTGGAGAGAAGAGACTTATGGTCCTCCATGCTGGAATATTTCAATGCCTTTGAGCGAGCTATCAACATTTCTCAAGCAGGACAAACTGACCTTTCCCCTACTTTCTGACGAAACGTTTCAACTCATTCGAATGGAAGCCTGTGTTCCTGAATATGGCGTCGATGTGGACGAAACTCATATCCTTCTCGAAATTCAAAGACCCATCGCCTACAAACGGCAAAAAGGCTGCTATCCTGGGCAAGAGGTCGTTGAAAAAATCCTCACTTATGGAAAAGGACGCGCGCCAAAAACTTTGGTTCGTTTTTCTATGGAAGGAAAACAAGATATTTTTGGTGGTACAGAAATTTTTTCAGAAAAAAAGGAACCGGCAGGAAATGTAACGTCGGCACTATTTCACCCTCTGGAAAATAAAACAATTGTTCTTGGCTATCTTGCACATAAATTTTTGGAAGAAAAAAACTTTCTTATCCAACATCAGCCAGCGCAAGTTTTTGTCCCCAGCGTCTGAGCAAGATATCCTTTAGGGGTGGGTAAGAAGAAAGTTTGGGATCTTTTTGAATCCATTCAAAAGCATCTTCTCGGGCTATTTTTAAAATAGAATAATCACGAATCAGATTCGCCACACGTAATTCGGGTAAACCGGACTGACGCGTTCCTAAAAAATCACCTGGGCCGCGAATTTTTAAATCCTCTTCGGCTATTTTAAAACCATCTTGAGTCTCACACATCACCTTCAAACGTTGATAAGCGGGACTATTACCCCCAAAAGCTGTGACCAAAAGGCATAGAGAAGCCTTGCTGCCACGCCCTACACGACCGCGCAATTGATGCAGCTGAGACAGTCCAAAACGTTCCGCATGTTCGATGACCATCAGCGTTGCATTGGGCACATCAATACCCACTTCAATCACGGTGGTGCTGACCAGGAGCTGAATGCCCCCCGATTGAAAAGAACGCATGATAGATTCTTTCTCATCCGTCGGTGTTTTTCCATGCAACAAAGCGATCGAAATTTTTGGAAAAATCTGCTGCAATTCTTCGGACATGCGTGTGGCATCACGTAAAGCCAGCTTTTCACTTTCTTCGATCAATGGATAAACTACATATCCCTGTTCTCCTTTTTCTAATCTCTCTTTAAGGAGATTATAGAGAATCCTCCGATTTTTTTCCGACACGATCCGTGTCTCAATTTTTTGACGACCCGGAGGCAATTCATCAATCACCGAAAGATCCAGATCACCGTAAATTGTCATCGATAACGTTCGTGGAATGGGAGTGGCGGTCATTACCAAGACATGAGGATTTTTACCCTTTTCTTTTAAAGCGGCTCTTTGAAGAACGCCGAAACGATGCTGCTCGTCGATAATCACAAGCCCTAATTGCGGAAAAGAAACTTTTTCAGCAATCAACGCATGAGTTCCAATAACGAAAGGAAACAACCCTTTTCGAATACGTGCATGAGCTCGACGTTTTTCATCCAGGGTTAAACGACTCGTCAAAAGAGCCATGGGAATCTTGAAAGATCCTAGAAGCTTGCCGGCATTTCGGTAGTGCTGTTCCGCCAGAATTTCCGTAGGAGCCATGAGAGCCACCTGATAACCTTTTTCAATAGCCGCCAGAGCTGCTAAAAAAGCTATCACAGTTTTACCACTCCCCACATCTCCTTGCAGAAGACGATTCATGGGATGTGGTTCAGTAATATCGTGCACAATTTCTTCAAACACTCTCTCCTGAGCTCCTGTTAAGGTAAAGGGAAGACCCTGTTTCCAGACAGTCACTGTCTCAACATCTACCTTTATAGAAATACCCTCTTCTTTTTTAATGAGACTCCGACGAAGAGCGAGTCCTAACTCCATGAAAAAAAACTCTTCGTAAATTTCACGATAATAAGCCGGTGTTCGAAAAGACAAAATTTCTTCTGAAGACGATGTGGACGATGGAAAATGAATCTCTTGCAAAGATTCTTTTTTAGAAATGAGAGAGCGTTTCTGACGAATAGATTCGGGTAATGGATCTACAAGGGTATTTCCAAACAAGCCGAAAGTATTGGCAACAATCTTTCTTAAACTTTTCTGACCCAACCCGGCGATTTGAGAATAAACAGGAACAATACCAGGGGCACTCACCTGTTCCACCACATCGGCATCAACAATCTGAACGGTGGGATGAATGAATTGAATATTTCTGCGAAACTCACTGGCCTCCCCTGAAACCAAAAGTCCCATCCCCTTCTTGAAGATTCCCATCATCTGGCGGGGATTGAAACGAAACCATTTGAGAGAAATAGCTCCGGTATCATCACCTAAGAGAATTTCAAAAATTTTTCGTCGACCGGCAAAAGCAATGCCACAGGTAACTATACGACCTGCAATGACCCGATCCTTTCCCGGCGTAAGATCCGTGATACGAACAAGGGCTCGCTGATCTAAATATTTATGGGGGTAGTAAAAAAGAAGGTCTTCGGCTGTTTCAATCTGCTTCTGCAGTAGCAAGTCAGCAAAATAAGGCCCAACACCCTTAATAAAACGGACGGGATACTCATCGAGAGATTTTTGAAATACACTATTCCTTACTACTGGCCGGTCTGCTTTCTGAGCTTCCCTCTTCCATGATGGTAAACTCAACTCGTCGATTTCGAGCTCTTCCTTCGGGTGTGTCGTTGGTGGCAATAGGTTTTGATTTACCATATCCGACAGTTTTCAGTCGATTTGCAGACACTCCGTGAGAAGTCAAATACTCCTTGACCGCATTCGCACGACGTTGCGAAAGCCTGTTATTGTAGGCCTCTGATCCCTTGGAATCACAGTGTCCCTCAATCTGAACTTTGTGAATATCCGAATTACTTTTCAAAATATCCACAACCGCATCCAGGATAGAGAACGATATGGGCCGTATGACAGCCTTGTCAAACTCAAAGTGGACCTTTTTGGTAATAACGATTTTTTCTTTCTCAACTTTTGCAGCGGGTTCCGGCGGTGGAGGAGGTGGTGGCGGTTCAACAGGGAGCTCTACATGTTGAGGGTTTGGATAAGTTAAAGCAATTAAACCCCGAGCCACAGGAGCTCCATAACCAAAGGTAAGTCCTGCTCCACCACCCACAGTGATGGCCATACCCTCAGGTACAGGCAAAGCAAATCGAAGACCTCCATCTACTTCTAAAGGTGACTCTGATTGCTTGTTAAATAAATTGGCTACGTTTGTAGAACCATGAGTTTCACCTATGATATCTAACCAATCCATAGCTTTGATATTGGCACCCACACCATAAGTAAAGGAGTCGTCCTGACGTGTTCCCAGAATGGTTACATTTCTGCGACTCAAATAACCAAGGTTCAAAGCCATTTGAATTCTGTTTTTAATGTTGATATCCGTAACAACTTTGGCACCAAGAGCGCCAAAACCATTATTACCCACCAGAAAACTTCCAGAACCTGTGGGAGCATAGTACTCAGGCACAAGAGCAATACCAAAATTATGACGATCAATATCCAGAAGACGAATTTTCGATTCCAGACTCACATCACCCATCTTTAAAACTTTTTGATTCTCACCACCAGCTACATTTCCAGGTATGGCAGCCGTGGGTGCCGTAATACTTTCCAGAAAAATCACGGGGATGTTGAGTCCCACCTCCATCCAATCGGTAATTCCCAAAGCACCAAAAAAATCACCGTCAATGAGATGATTCACAATACCGGTACGGGTTGCTCCACCAATTCCAAGTTCCAAAGGTCTTTTGGCATAATTGAAATAACCACCAAATTGATATCTCCGGGGTTGAATGGTCTGAGATCCATAAATAGTGATATAAGGACCGGAATCAATTGCCGGAGTAAATGTATTGACCGTTGCACTTGGATCCCTTGCTTCGACAGTCACCGACAATAGTAAAATAAAAAAGACCGGTATCAAGGCAACAAAAAAAACACTCTTTCTTCTTTTCATCATAGACCTCATCCTTTTTGTTCTTCGATATTTGAATAATTAAGAATTAGAATAATGAGAAAGAGCTACTTGATTGATCGAAGAGTGTCAACGGAAAATGCTGTTTTCATTAGGATATTTGCGGCTTTTGAGAGATCTTCCGAATCAATAATCTCTGCAGACTTCACCTTGATTTTTTCTTGAGGGTTTTGTGAAAAAAGATAAATCGTTATTTTATCATTCCAACCGATTTTTTCCATGCGATAGAGAATCAGATAATCCCAATCCATCCGATGGAGTAATTTTTGAAATCGGCCTTTCCAACTTTGTATTTCTTCTTCATTAAGAAAATAAGATCCTCCTACTTTAAGAATTCTCCCAGAATCTTTCGTTGTTTTTTTTGAAACTTCTTTGAACAACGTTAGAAAATGAGGGGGATAGTCCCGAGAAGAAAATTCGACTTTTTGAAAATTCTTTAAAAGTTTTTCCAGAAAAACCCGGGATCTTTCCTGATGGCCTTCCAAAAAAGCAATTAACGCCCTCATCTTGAGAGCTTCTTCATCCATCCTTCCCAAAAGAAACTCTTCCGCCTGAGAAAAATGAAACTGATAATAATGTGATTGAGCCAGATCCATCTCTTCTTTCATAAGACCGGATAAAACTTCATCCAAAGCATGATCAACCTGAACTTCCGGAACAGAAGAAAATCCTGAAAGTTTTTGCAAGCTCGTTTGAAAATACCGTTCCAAACGACTGATCTGATCAGAATCCTGCCGTGTATCTTTCAGAGCAACAAAAGCAACTCTTTTTAGGACAGGGCTGGACTTGTTCGTAGAAAATCCGGAGGCCATGAAAAAAAGAAAAAAGTAGAACGATAAAAAAAAGGAAAAAGTTCTCACTTCATTTTAAAATCAACGCGGCGTTCATTCTGACGCGCTTCTGCCGAATGACTTTGACTAAGCGGGCGATCTTTTCCATAACTCATAACCACCAAACGACCCGGATTGATGCCCTGTTTGAATAACTCCAACTTGATCTGACGCGCTCTGCGATCACCCAATTGCAAATTATATTCGGAAGAGCCTACGTAATCCGTATGACCTTCCAGAATGATCGTGCTCTCTTTATTTGCCTTTAAAAAAGCGGCTTTTTGAGCAAGCAAATCCACTTGTTCGGGGGTCAGCGTCCAACGATCAAAGCGAAAATAGACACTCCCCTCTACTTTTTCTTTTTCCACTTTTTCTTTTCCAAGATGGGAAGCACTCCTCACATGGGTTTGATGACAGCCGACCATAGAAAGTACAAAAACAAACAGGATATAAAAAAATCTTGATCTCATATATTCCATCCTTTTTTTACAACATCATTTTATTGAAACACAACCCCTAAAGTTCCCGTAGAAGCCGCGCCTCCTGCCAAAGCAGCCGCAACACCTCCACCAGCCGCTGCAGCAGCCAGCAAGACCCAAAAAAAAGGTCTTTTGTAAAGAGGTTTGCGATGATGCCCAATAAGAACAATGTCACCCTGATACCGATTGGCAACATATTTTTCAGGATTTTCTTCAAGAGCCGTATCGAGCTTGGGTGACATTTTTTCCATCACTTGAGAGGCTAACTCGGCAGACCTCTCTTCAATATTTTCTGCACCAAAACTGTCCGGCTTGTAAGAAGTTTTTAACTTAACATCCACCAACTGTGTGTGTATCACCTGTTTTCCTTGTTCACTTTCCACGGAAACCAGGAGTACTTTAGAAGCTCCCAAATCTCTTCCTAAGGTTGATGAAAAGGACACGATTCCATCCTCTCCCACTTCGTCTGAAGAAAACCCGATCACATTCTCTTTTTTCTGAGGATTTTTAAGATTCCAGGACAATTTTGCCCTCAAAATAACATCTCCTTTCTCTGCTTGCTCCTCTGAAAGATTAATTTTCTTGAAAAAATCATAATAATGATTGGCACGTATTCTCACGGAATGACGACCGGTGGGAAAATTCGAAACCACTAAAGGGGCTAATCCCTTAAAGACTCCATTGACCCATACCTCAGATCCTTGCGGATCTGCTTCGACACGAATCGTGGAACCTGATTTTTTCTGCCGTTCTTGAACCTGATGAAAAAACTTTACAACCTTGGGCGGAAAAAATCGGGGGTCCAATGTACGTGCAGGATCTAATCGAAGGGCCTCGCGAAAATCTTCCTCAGCGATCTTTTGCTTGTTTTGCGCAAAATGAGTCAAACCTAAAACAACATAACCCTCGACTTGAGTCATTTCCGATTCCTGCTTCACAAGTTTTGAAAGATTTTCTTCTGCGTCAGAAAGCTGCAACTGAAAATAAGCTTTTTTCCCTTCTTCTAAAAGTTCAGAAGAAACTTCTTTACCGTCTTTCAAAACACCTTCTTTATAATAAGAAACAAGGTTTTGCGTTTCATCCGTACTCAGAACCGCCGAACCATAACGACGCCGAAACTCTTCTCGTAAACGGTCGGTAAAATGGCTGGTTTCAGAAACACGAGAATTTTTATTACGATATTCCAGAACTACCATGGCCGATCCCGCCAATGCTTCACGTGATAACATTAAAAAAATAAGAAAAATTGAGAGTCGTTTCATAACATTAAGGTTGTGTCATTGCGAGAAGCGTAGCGACGTGGCAATCTACCGTGCTTATCCGTGAGATCGCCACGCTGCGCTCGCGATGACAGACTTCAATCTGCATGCCAATCATTAATCAGCACAGAACTCAACTATTTTCTAAGGAAAGGTTTGGATTCTGGATAGATGTGTCCAGAAATGAGACACTTCGGAGGAACTCCTTACTTGATCAAACTACATCCTGAAGAACCGCCGGTTGTTTCGAGCGGGATCTTCACCTCACAGAGACTTTGAGAAACAAGAGCTCCATTGGCACTGAGATCCAGACGGAAGTTTGCATCCAGATTGGATTGATTGGCGCTGGTCGGTCGTGGAATTGAAAGAGAAATAGGATAAGAATCTATCAAAGGTCCAACAATTGAAGTAGAAGCCACCAAGGCTCCTGTAGACCCTGATTGTGACGGTTCTGTAAGATTATAGGATGTTTCTCCCGATGTTTGGACCACCGTGAGTGTTGTTTGCAATGTTCTTGAGGAGAGTGAACGAGAAGCTACCGAAGGAGGCTGTTTTGCCGTAAGTGTTAGCGTTCCAAGACTCGTTGGCGAAGAATTATCAAAATTAAAACTTGCGTCGCATGTACCTGTCACAGAAGCTAAATTGGTAATAGGGCCCCCAACACCTCCGCTACCTCCAGTACCACCACTTCCACCGGAACCACCCGTTCCTCCAGTTCCGCCGGTTCCGCCGGTTCCGCCAGAACCACCACTGCCTCCAGATCCATTTGAACAAGCAACAGAAACATCCACATAACTTCCTGAAGAAACTCCTGAAGCAAGTTGTGCTGAAGCTGTATTTCTAATCAGTGAGCACCGATTATCCGATGTCCTCAAAGGTGCATGCATCAGCGCCTGTACCCGTACATAATTCGTACCACCGGCTGGAACAGAGAGGCCAGAACACGTTACATTTGTTCCTCCACCTACCACAGGGCTTGTTGTACAAGCTCCAAGTGGATTTAAAATATAGGCCGTTGTCACTTGAAAAACAGGATGCACTACATCCGAGACAGTCACGTTCTGAATATTTGTGTCTCCACGATTATCCAGCTGGATGGTAAAAGTTATCTCCTCACCGTCATTATAGGTGTAACTACCACGCCCACTCGTATTCGTCGATTTGGTGACTATTAATTGCGGTCCGGTGGGTCGTGAAGGAGCATCACAAGCCAGGTTTACGTCCGGACTATCTGCTCTGTTATTTACAGAATTCGAGTCACTCGAATAAACAATGCTCACCGAATTTTTTATAGTCGCCGGACAAACAGCAGAACTAACGACACGGGCTTTTACTTCGATAGTACGACTCTGGTTTCCATGAAAGGGTTCCGTAAAAGGAAGACATTTTAAAACGTAACGATCTACCGGCCTCCCAACAGTACACCCTGGAACAGGGCTCAGCAAGTCGACACGATCAAAAACAGGATCAAAATTATCAGTCAGAGAAACACCATCATGAGTTGTCGTTGGTGTGCGATTTTCAACTATAATCGTATAAAACACATCCCCTCCGGGAATCACGCGAGTGGCTGAAACAGTTTTAGAAACACTCAGATCCTCTGGAGGCGGCATAGTGGGTAATGGAGGACAAAGATTAAGCGGATCTATTCTTTCTGTATATACCTGCTGGGAACACCCGCAAAAGAATCCTCGATAAGCTTGGTCTGCAATAGCCGCTGGGACAGCAGGTGGAGGACTTCCCGGAGTTGTGTTTGCATTCCACCAGGATATGTAGGCTCTCCAATAACGATCATCTCTGAGACACTGACAAAGATTATTTCTTTGTGCAGGAGTCACCGCGCTACTAGCAATTAACTCTAACACTCCAGGATAAAGGACGATGCCATTTGGAAGTTGGTCGCACACAAATGGAGTGCTACAAGGCTCTATGAGACAAAATCCCTCAACAGGACGTTCCCAAAATAAAATGCTCAAAAAAATAAACGGTAAAATTATTTGGTGCTTTAATTTCATAATTCTCTCCCGGACTTTTTAGTCCTCCCAGCTTTTATTGCAAGCCTAGTGCCAAATACCACCGGTGCCAGACACGAGCATAAGCTATTGAAATATCAGGAATCCTGTAGATGGATGTAATGAAAACCACAACCGGATGTGGCTTTTGAATCACAATTGATTATCAAAGTGATAAAATTATCGAAATGAGAGTTTCAAGGGATCAAACTACATCCGGGAGAAAATCCGCCACCGCGGGTTTCCAGATCAAGGTCAACGACATGACAGGTACTGTTCCATAAAAGATGACCTTGAGAGTCCTTGGCATCCACACGGAAAGCAGCATTCAGGCTGGAATCATTCGCGGAGGGATAAGGAATGGGCACAAACCAGTCATATTGCCCTTGAACGGAAGAGAAACTTGAAGAGACAACGGGCCCGCGCGAAATGTTGGAATTGAGAGAATAAGCCACCTCTCCACTCACTTGAGAAACCACCATTTGGTTGATAGGCAAGATGACAGATCGAGAAGACGCATTGTTTGAAAATAATTGAACATTTAAATGAAGGGTCCCAAAACGAGACTCGTCCGAATTCAAATCAAAGTCGTAATGACAGTCTCCACTCAAGACCGTTTCGGTGGGAAGAGGCTGAATTCCACCAATGCCACCGGATCCACCTCCGCTTCCTCCCCTACCTCCGGATCCACCCGTGCCACCAGTTCCTCCTGTCCCTCCTGAACCTCCAGTTCCCCCCGAACCTCCACTGCCACCACTCCCTCCTGAACCTCCGGTACCACCAGTTCCACCGCTCCCCCCAGTTCCTCCCGAACCTCCTGATCCGCCACTTCCTCCAGTTCCTCCTGTCCCTCCTGAACCTCCACTTCCTATATCCACAGGACAGGAACTATGAATGACCACCGTATCTGTAGGTTGGGAAATAGAAGCTGTCTCACTCGTGAGTGTTGCTGTATTTTTTACGGAAGGACAAAAAGGATACTGAAGCTGAGTAATGAGAGTCACCGTAGCAACATCAGGTTCAGGAAGAACAGTATCTCCATCATTAGCTCCTATATGAGGAATAATACACGTGACATTCTGGCTTTCAACACGACAGCCACCAGCCGCTTCTTCCCCGGGAACTGCCGGCTCCGTTGAAAAAGTAGCGCTCAAAATTTGAAAAAATGGCGGCACATTATCTTTTACCTGAAAAACACCCGTCGGGGCATTGCCCAAATTAGTCACCTGAATGGTAAAAATCGTGAATCCACCTACAGCAACGGGATCATGATCCACATTTTTACTAATGATTAAATTAGAGACAGGAATACATTCAGGACCACTACGAACGCCTGTGCAACATTCAAACGCTCTCAAGGCTTCTGAAACTTGACTGGGAGTTCCCGAATCACGGATTCTCTCATAAGCGGTTCTTTCGTCAGAACACCTTACGGGAGAAATTGTAGCTGGGAGGGAAACACAAGAATGCGTTTCCGGATGAAGCTCTACAGTTGGTGAATAATTTTGACGACAAAAATCATAAAGGCCATGATCGTCAGGGCTGAAACTTGAAAGATACACACTGCAACGGGAATCAGGCCCCGTACCCCCCACAGGACAGTTCGCCCCCATCCATCGGTCAGCACAGCATTGGCGAGCTTCTGGAATAACGTAACGCCCACACACACGCAGAACGCATCGACAATTCGCCAATTCCGTATCCGTTAAATCAGACCGGGAACACATCTGGATATCGTTAGGGATGGCTTTAACCTCTAAGGAATGAAAGAAGAGGAGCAAAGAAAAAAAGAAAAAAGCTGAAAATTTTGACGTGACGATTTTCATGATTAAGAAAACTCTCTATATAATTTAAGCGGTTATCGTCTAACCTAGGGAATAAGTTGCCTGCCTAGCAACGTTTTTTTACTATTTCAAGCCTTCTTTTTTTCCTCCAACTTCATCAACTTAAATTCAAGGGAGTCCACGAGGGCCTTCCAGGACGCTTCAATAATGTTTTCCGAGACCCCAACCGTCCCCCAAGGACCAGAATGATCGCGAGATTCAATCAAAACACGTACCTGCGAAGCGGTGCCATTCCCAGCGGGTAGTACGCGGACCTTGTAATCCACCAATTGCACATTTTTGATGGCAGGATAGAAACGTTTAAGTGCCTTACGAAGGGCATGATCCATGGCATTTACAGGGCCCACGCCACGAGCCATTGTCCGTGTTCTTTTTCCACCCACCTCAATCTCAATCTTGGCTTCAGAATACGAAGCTCCCTTTCCCTGAAGCGTATCTATCACAGAAAAACCAATCAGCTTAAAAAAGGGCTGAAATGTTTTCATGGCCCTCTTCATCAGGATTTCAAAGGAGGCTTCGGCTCCCTCAAACTGGTAACCTTTATTTTCCAAATCCTTAATCTCAGACAAAATCTTTTTAGTGACAGGATCTTTGGCTTTCAGATCAACTCCTAATTCTTTGGCTTTATAAAGGATGCTTGATTGCCCGGCTAAATCTGAAACCAGAACCCGACGACGGTTCCCCACAAGCTCTGGATCAATATGTTCATAAGTGGCCTGGTTTTTCAAAATGGCACTCACATGAACTCCTCCTTTGTGAGCAAAAGCAGAGTTTCCAACATACGCCTGATGGTTGGCAGGTTTTTTATTGGAGAGTTCATAAACAAACCGCGATACGCTTCGTAAGGCTTTCAGCTGAGCATCTGTCACACAAGGAATATTCATCTTGAGTTTTAAATTAGGAATGATGGAGATCAGATTTGCATTTCCACAACGCTCACCGATTCCATTAATTGTTCCATGAATCTGGGTTGCTCCCGCCTGAACAGCAGCAATAGAATTAGCTACAGCCAGTTCAGAATCATTATGTCCATGGATTCCCAAAGGGAGGGAACATTCTTTTTGAACGTGCCGAATAATTTCGAAAATTTCGGAGGGAAGACGGCCACCGTTAGTATCACACAAAACAAGACGATCCGCACCGGCCTCTTGTGCCGCCTTCAAAGTTTTTAACGTATAGTCCGGATTGGCCTGAAATCCGTCAAAGAGATGTTCCGCATCATAAATAACCTCTCCGGTTCTTTGTTTCAAAAACTGGACAGAATCAAAAATGATTTCCAAATTTTCTTCAAGAGAGACGTGCAAAGCTTCCCGTACATGGAGATCCCAAGACTTTCCAAAAATGGTGACGACGGATGTTTCCGCTTTGAGAAGTCCTGCGAGAATTTTGTCTTCGGAGGCTTTCACACCATGACGTCGCGTACTTCCAAAAGCAACTAACTTGGAATTTTTTAACAACAGACCTTTTTTCCGCGCACGCCTAAAAAACTCATCGTCTTTTGGATTAGAACCCGGCCAGCCACCTTCGATGTAATGAATTCCTAACTCATCTAGTTTTTCAGCGATGCGAAGCTTATCTTCAACCGTAAAAGAGATGTCTTCGCCTTGGGATCCATCGCGAAGAGTTGTGTCATAAAGTTGTACAAAATTTTTCATTATTTTTTATCCAGCTCAAAAGATCTATGAAGGGCCCGGACGGCTTTTTCCACATCACTTTCAGCGATCACCACGGAGATTTTAATTTCAGAAGTAGAGATCATCATAATATTTATTTTTTCCTTAGCCAAACTCTCAAACATGCGTGAAGCCACACCCGAATGAGAACGCATCCCCACACCAATCACGGATACTTTGGCAATTTTTTCATCCGCTTCTACCTTCCCGACACCAATTTCCTTGGCTGTCTTTTCAACAATACGAAGTCCTTTTTGAAGATCGGCACGAGGGAGAGTAAACGTCAGGTCCGTAAATCCCTCTGCTGAAATATTTTGGATGATCATGTCGATGTTAATGTTTGCTTCAGAAAGAGGGGCAAAAAGCTGAGCGGCAACTCCTGGTCGATCCGCCAAACGCCTCACAGCAATTTTTGCTTCCTGTTTATCAAAAGCAATTCCAGAGATAAGAACCTTTTCCATTTCTTTGTCTTCTTTAATCACGAGAGTTCCCTCCTCATTGTTAAAACTGGATTTTACCCACAAAGGCACCTTATATTTGGCGGCCATTTCTACTGACCGAATCTGCAAGACTTTGGCTCCCAAGGACGACATCTCCAACATTTCTTCATAAGAAATACGGGAAAGTTTTTTAGCTTCCGGAACAATGCGAGGATCCGTAGTGTACACACCGTCGACATCGGTGTAAATTTCACAAGCATCCGCCTTGAGAGCCGCTGAAATAGCAACCGCCGTTGTATCCGAACCTCCACGACCCAGAGTCGTAATATTTCCTTTGTCATCCATCCCCTGAAATCCGGCAATCACCACAACATTTCCATTTTTTAATTCTTTGCGGATCACACCGGTATCAATGCTTTTGATGCGCGCTTTGGAATAAGAACTGTCCGTCATGATGTTCACCTGATGACCCAAAAAGGATTGAGCCTTGCCACCTTGATCCTGAATGGCAAGGGCTAGAAGAGCGATTGTCACCTGCTCGCCTGTGGAAACAAGTTGGTCATACTCACGACCATCCGGTTCACGAGAAATTTTATGGGCCAGATCTACCAACCGGTTTGTTTCACCGGACATGGCGGATACCACCACCACAACATCATGTCCCTGCTTTTGAGTCGATAACACACGTCGAGCAACATTCCGGATACGCTCCACATCTCCCACAGAGGTCCCGCCGTATTTTTGGACAACTAACATAATCCGCTGTTGCTACAATAAATCTACCCTACACTTCAAGTTCTTTAGAGGTTTAGAAATTACGACAACAAATGCGTTGTCATCGCGAGGAACGTAGTGACGTGGCGATCTCCCGATTGAACCCGGGAGATGGCCACTCCGCCTTCGGCGGATCGCCATGACAAAATCGATGAGGCGAAACTGGATTACTTTATTTTAATCAGGGACAAACTAGACAACCCATTGATATCCTAATTTCTGGGCCAACACGCGTGCCACTTCTTGAGCGTAATTTGAATAAAGCGGATTTGGTGATGTTCCACTTAACTGGTAGTGTAGTAGTTCGTTCATTTTATCAGATGATGGGTTAACTAACTTAAGATGAATCTCGATGACATCGGGTAATTGTTTTCTAATTTGAGCGAAAGCGAAATTGTCTGAGTTTGAAAAACTATTGGAACAAAAGATATTTTTTTTTGTCTCAGGATGAATCATGGCGATGACTGTAGTCCATGGAGACCACTGACCGGCACAACCTCTTTTGTAATTGTCCTTTTCTAATACCACTTCTATAGAATCGTCAGGATTTTCAGATCCTTCCGCTGCGCTTGCTATCATTTTTCTAACACGTCTAATCAATGCTGAGTGTTCGTGATTAACAATAGCGATTCTTAAGCCCGGAGCAACTCCCTGATCAATCGCTGTAATCTTAATGTGTAAACCACCAATATGAAGAAATGTTCCAACAGCCTCTATCATAGAAAAGTCGGGTGGACCGTCCAGAGGAACATACTGAGGAACACCATTAACTATTTTTCGAAAACAAATATTATCAGTATAGGGGGTCACCTGAAAACGACCTTGAGGATCTACAGATAAACGGCATCCCACTGATGTCGGTGATATGAATTCCACTCCGGCAACATCCGGATCCAAGCCTCTCAAATGATCCGCCGTGCCTACATCCAAACTTTGACCTGGGTTTAAATGAAGTGTTAATTCATTAGGAAAAGTGAGCACATATCCTTGGGCAGAACAATTTGATCCTATTGTAAATGATGGCATAGTAAATCTCCTTAGTTTGATTATCGGCTTTCTATTTGAAAAGTTGCGGAAAAGTTATGTTTTCCAGGAATTATTTTAATGAGGCTTTCGCCCCACCTTATGAATGGCCCTGCCCTGCGTATCTAAAGCGGCTTCATGAACCACTTCTCCCAAACTGGGATGGGCGTGGATGGTTTCCATTAAAGACTGAACGGAAAGATGATGACGACACACTAAAGTGACTTCCTGAATCAAGTCCGCCGCGTGGGCTCCAAAGATTGTGGCTCCCAAAATTTTATCTTTATTTTCGCCCTCTGTTCCTGCCAAGATTTGGGCAAAACCTTCTTCGTCTTCATGACAAAGAGCCTTGCCACTGGCCCGATAAGAAAATCGTCCCGCTTTGTAAGGGACTTGTTTATTTTTTATTTCTTCTTCACGAAATCCCACAGAAGCTATTTCTGGAAGGGTATAAACAACTCGCGGAACCGCCGCATAATCCATTTCGGCAGGAGTGCCGGCAATATTTTCGACGGCACATTCCCCTTCTGCCATGGCGCCATGAGCGAGCAGGGTCGTTCCCACTAAATCACCGACGGCATAAATTCCTTCCACAGAAGTTTCCATGGAGAGATTCGTTTTCACATAACCCTTCTCCATCTGTATTCCTAAAGAATCTAAACCTAAAGCCTTGCTGTCAACCCTGCGACCAATCGCCACCAACACCTTATCCACCACAACAGGGTCTCCTTCTGAAAGATTCACGGTCACCGCATTGGATTCTTGTTTGACTCCCGTTACAGAAATTCCAGTTTTAAAAATAACTCCCCTCTTTTCAAGAACAGAACGCAATCCTTTCACCGCCATTTTTTCTTCGTTGGGTAAAATCGTTGGTTGCAATTCCACCAGTGTGACCTGAACTCCGAGCAAATTAAAAGCACAAGCCATCTCACATCCCGAAACACCTCCACCAACAATCAGGAGACGTTGTGGAAGATCTTTCATCGAAAAGAGTTCGTCCGTGGTTAAAACAGATTTGCCGTCAAAAGGAAAAAGAGCAGGCTTGACTGGCTCACTCCCGGTAGCAAGTAAAACAAAACGGCCTTGATGGGTCTGGTTTCCAACTTTTACCTTTCCAGGTCCTTCTAAAACTCCCTCTCCCCGAATGAGCGTAATTTTATTGGCTTTGACTAATTCAGAGATTCCTTGGGAAAGTTTTTTAACTTTTTCATCTTTGCTAGCCACAAGTTTTGGAAAATCAATTTTTGGATTTCCGAAATGAATTCCTACTTTTTCTGCCTTCTTGGCAATCTCCACCATTTCGGCAGCGGCCAGATAAGCTTTGGAGGGGATGCATCCCCGATGCAAACAGGTACCCCCTAAAGTTTCTGATTTTTCAATGAGAGCCACACTCAAATCCAGTTGGGCAGCCCGAATGGCAGCTACATAACCACCCGGACCACCGCCAATCACAATCAAATCAAAGACAGCGGCCATGGTGTGATCTCCAGATTTCTTTCCTTTTCAGAAAGATATTTTAAAAAAATATTAACCGTCATTTGTTTTTGAAACCCAGGAAATTTTTCGGCCCATTCGACCACAAGAATACGATCCGGGGCAAGGTATTCTTCCAGTCCTAAAGCTTCCATTTCACCTTTTTTTTCTAACCGGTAGAGATCCACATGAATGAGGGGTCCGTACTCATTGATAATCGTGAACGTAGGAGATGTGACAAGCTGAGGATCCAACCCCAAACCTTCCGCCATACCTTTGACAAAAGTTGTTTTGCCCGCTCCTAAATCTCCCTGGAGACCAATCATCACACTTCTTCCATCGGCTCTCTTCTGAAGATCCTTCACAAATTGAGAAGCAATTTTTTGTGTTTGTTCTGGAGAAATTGAAATCAATTTCATAAAATCAACTCTTTCATCACGAAAGGAATCTCCTCAATCACATCCGTTGCCAACAAGCCTCGGTCTCCAAGTCTTGCCGCCACTTGATCTCCTGCTTTTCCATGTAGATAAACTCCCGCAACAATGGCCTCTTTAAATTTGAGACCTTGGGCAAGGAGTGATGCAATCACTCCTGTCAGCACATCTCCCATACCCGCTGTGGCCATGCCAGGATTGCCTGTAGAGTTGATAAAAATTTCTCCATCGGGTGTTGCTATGACAGTTTGAAAACCTTTTAGGACAACATAAACACCATATTTTTGAGCAAAATCTCTAGCAACCGTTACACGATTTTTTTGAATGTAAGACACACTCCGTCCACAGAGACGGCTCATCTCACCCGAATGAGGAGTAAGCACAGTAGGCACTCGTATCGTTTTTAGAACCTTAGGATTTTCAGAAATGATATTTAAAGCATCGGCATCCAACACAAGAGGAAGAGAGTTTTTTTTAAAAATAGAATTTAGAAGAGATCGGGCTTTTTGATCCACTCCCATTCCAGGTCCGACACCCACAACATTCTTTCCTGCAAAAATCTTTTTGGAAGAAGACCTCTCAAACATCAGTTCTAATGTTTGAGCAAAAGGTTTTGTAAATTTTTGAAGAGCTTTTTCAGGAAGAGCAACCGTAACTAAACCCGCTCCCGCACGCAAAGCCGCACGTCCGGAGAGAAGAATGGCTCCGGGTTTCTTTTCGGAGCCACCGATCAGGAGTACATGACCGTAAGTTCCTTTGTGAGACTCTTTTTTTCGTGGCTTGAAAAGAGTCATGAGCTGATAAGATTTTTCATTTCCCTGACAGCTGATTCAATTCCCACAAAGACCGCACGAGCAATGATGGAATGACCGATGTTGAACTCAACAATTTCACGAATTCCCGCCACTTGTTTTGCATTGGTATAATGAATTCCATGGCCTGCAGCCACCCACAAGCCATGTTCTTTTCCACGCTTGGCTGCTTTGGAAATTCTTTCCAGCTCTTTTAAAGATTCTTCGGCGATTTTTGTTTCCGCATAGCCACCGGTATGAATTTCAATCGCATCGACTTTAAGAGAGGCTGAAAGATCTACGTCTTCACTCTCGGGATTAATGAATAAGCTGACTCGAATCCCCTGTTTTTGAAAAAGAGGAACGATCTCTTCCAATTTTTTTTTATTCTTTTTTACATCCAAACCACCTTCGGTGGTTAACTCCTGACGTTTTTCAGGAACAAACGTCACTACGTTAGGCTTTGCATCTAAAGCAAAATCAATAATTTCTTTAGAGAGAGCCATTTCCAGATTTAATTCCGTTTGAACGGATCGTTTTAAAAGACGCACATCAAAATCCTGGATATGACGTCGATCTTCTCGAAGATGGACAGTGATCTGATCCGCTCCTCCTTTTTCGGCAAGGAGGGCTGCGCTGAGAGGATCGGGATAGCGAGTTCCACGGGCTTGTCGCAGAGTTGCTACGTGGTCAATGTTGACACCGAGTTTGGCCATATTAACCTGTCATGGCGAGCGAAGCGTGGCCATCTCCCGGGATTTACGTGAGATCGCCACGCCCCCTTGGGGCTCGCGATGACACCATTACGATAAATTTCGTTGAACACACTGAGAGAGATCCGCTGCCATTTTTTTGATAAGCTGATTATCTTTTCCTTCAATCATGACACGCACAAGAGGCTCCGTACCTGAATAGCGCACAAGAATTCTACCATGGGAGCCTAACTTTTTTTCAAAATTGGAGATCATCGATTGAAGCTCGTTCATCTCTTCTAAATTTCGTCTCTCTTTAACTTTTATTCCCGTCAAAATTTGAGGATAAGAGTGATACCCACTCACAATCTGGGAAAGAGACTGTTTCTTTTCTTGAAGGATCTTTAAAATCTGAAGAGCGGCCACTAAACCATCTCCTGTGGTCACATGATCCAGAAAAACAAGATGCCCGGACGCCTCCCCACCAAAGTTGTATCCTTTTTCTCTCATCTCTTCGACCACATACCGGTCCCCAACAGAGGTCCTCACAACTTTACCTCCGCGGGAAGAGACGTAATCAACAACACCTTGATTGCTCATCACCGTGGCCACAAGAGTTTTTTGTTTTAAAACTCCATCCTGAATCATTTCACCAGCACAGAGGGAGAGGATGGCATCACCTTCCACAACCTGCCCTTTCTCATCGGCAAAAATGACACGATCTCCATCACCATCGAGAGCTATCCCACAATGAGCTCCCACCGCTTTCACCTGAGCGGCCATGGCCTCCGGATGTACAGCACCGACTCCCTTATTAATATTCCGACCATTCGGCTCCGCTCCCATCAGAATAACTTCAGCACCTAATTCTTTAAACACAACGGGAGCAATCATGTACGTGGCCCCATGGGCACAATCGACGACAATCTTCAAACCGTCCAAGGTTAAATGTTTAGGAAAAGTTGATTTTACAAATTCAATATAGCGACCGGGAGCATCCTCAATACGGAGAGCTTTTCCAATAGTTTCAGGCTCAAGATTTTTTTTCTCTTTTTGTTCAGATAAAATGAAGGACTCTATTTGCGATTCGATGGTATCCGGAAGCTTAAAACCAGAAGCATCAAAAATTTTGATTCCATTGTCTTGAAAAGAATTATGAGAAGCTGAAATAACAACGCCCGCATCGGCACGCATCGATTGGGTCAAAAAAGCGATCCCCGGTGTGGGCATGGGACCCACTAAGAGAACATCGCCTCCCTGAGAACAAATCCCGGAAGCCATGGCCGTCTCCAACATATATCCTGAGAGCCGCGTATCCTTACCAATAAGAATTCTTGGTTTCTGACCGTTCTGAAAGGTCGTGACTAAAGCACGTCCCAAAGAAAGAGCCACTTCGGCAGTCATGGGATAAGAATTGGCCACTCCACGAATACCATCGGTGCCAAAAAGTTTTTTGGATTTTGTCATAATAAGAAGACTTTTATGTGAAATTATTTTTGTTCGCAAGACGAATTACCGCTTTTGTTTTTGCCACATCATGAACCCTTAAAATATCTGCTCCACGTTCTACCGCTAATAAAGCGGCTGTAAGACTTCCGGCAAGTACCTCTTCGGGTTTTTCTCCAAAAAGATTCCGAAGAAAATTTTTTCTCGAAGCACCAACCACAATCGGACATCCTAAAGCCTGTAAGGTTTTTAAATTTTGAAGAAGGGACAAATTATGTTCCGTTGTTTTCCCAAATCCTATTCCGGGATCCACAAAAATTTTTTCTTTCTTTATGGAATGACAAAGACAAAAATCAATCCGCTCTTTTAAAAATTCAAAAACCTCTGAAACAACATCCTCATAAAAAGGATTTTTCTGCATTGTTTGAGGCTCCCCTTTCCTATGCATCAAGATCACAGGAACATCCGCGCGAGCTACCACAGTAATCATTTCAGGATCACTCAAAGCAGAGACATCATTAATGAAAGAAGCCCCCTCATTCAGACAAGCAGAAGCAACAGCCGCTTTACTCGTATCCATAGAAATAGGAATCTTAACTCGTGGCGCTATTTTTTTAAGAATCGGTAAAACTCGTTCTAATTCGTCCTTTAAAGAAACGGGCAAAGCACCAGGTCGTGTGGACTCGCCACCGATATCAATCATATCAGCCCCTTCTTCTTCCATCTGAAGAGCTTTCTCCAAAGCTTTGTCTGGATTAAGATAAAGCCCTCCATCCGAAAAGGAATCGGGCGTCACATTCAAAATACCCATTATAGAAATCATTAGGCCTTACCCGGCTCTGGAATAGGATTAAAAACAATCTTGGGGTCAGCCCCTGTTGCAGGAGCTGTGGGAGGAGTATTAGTTTTCTTGATGACGGGTTCCAGTTTTTCACCTCGAATTACCCGATCAATTTGATCTCCATCCAAGGATTCAAACTCCAAAAGAGCCTGAGCCAGTCGATGAAGAGCTTCACTCTTTTCTTCCAAAATCTTGCGAGAGCGATCGTAATTACGACCAATGATATTTTTGACTTCCTGGTCAATTTCCACGGCTGTTTTGTCACTGTATTCCTGGTGTTGGTTAAAATCGCGACCCAAAAATACCTCATGCTCTTTTCGACCAAAAGCTAATGGACCTAATTCACTCATTCCCCACTCACACACCATCTTACGTGCCAAATCAGTGGCTTTATCAATATCGTCCCCGGCCCCTGTGGTTTTTTGTTTAAAGATCAGTTCCTCCGCACAACGCCCACCCATCAAAACAGAAATGGTGTTGTCCGCCTGATCTTTGGAATGAATATGCTTTTCATCCATCGGTAGTTGTTGAGTCAACCCCAACGCCATCCCACGAGGAATAATGGTTACCTTATGGACAGGATCGGTGCCTGGTAAGGAACGAGCCACCAACGTATGACCTGATTCATGATAGGCAATCATCTTTTTTTCTTCTTCAGAAATAATCATGCTCCTGCGTTCGGCTCCCATGATGACCTTGTCCTTGGCAAGTTCAAAGTCCTCCATCTCAATTTGTTTTTTGTTGTAACGAGCGGCATTGAGAGCGGATTCATTGACGAGATTTTCCAAATCAGCACCGGAGAAACCCGGGGTTCCACGAGCAATGCTGGAAAGATCCACATTCGGAGAGACCACTGTTTTTCGCGTATGAACACGTAAAATTTCTTCGCGGCCCTTCACATCAGGACGGGGCACCACAACCCGACGATCAAATCGTCCAGGACGCAACAAAGCAGGATCCAAAACATCCGGGCGGTTGGTAGCCGCCATGATAATCACGCCTTCGTTAGATTCAAAACCATCCATTTCTACTAACAACTGGTTCAGAGTCTGTTCACGTTCATCATGGCCACCACCAAGTCCAGCGCCACGATGCCGACCAACCGCATCAATCTCATCAATAAAAATGATGCATGGGGCATTTTTCTTACCCTGTTCAAAAAGATCACGAACTCGCGAAGCTCCTACTCCCACAAACATTTCAACAAAGTCAGATCCACTAATAGAAAAAAACGGCACACCGGCTTCACCTGCTACTGCCTTAGCCAGAAGGGTCTTTCCAGTTCCTGGAGCTCCGATCAAAAGAACTCCTTTAGGGATACGCCCACCCAACTTGGTAAATTTCTTTGGATCCCTCAAAAACTGGATAATCTCTTCCAACTCATATTTAGCCTCTTCAGCTCCCGCCACATCTTTGAATGTAAATTTCTTCTGACTCTCGGAAAGAAGTCGCGCACGACTTCGACCAAAGCTCATAGCCCTACCCCCACCCATTTGAATTTGGCGCATTGAAAAAAAGAAAAAACCAAACAGGAGAATCATGGGCAGCCAGGAAATTAATAACTGCTGCCAAAAAGGTGACTCGCGACGTTTTTTATATTCAACAGAGGCATTTGACTTTGAAATGAAATCAAGGGTCTTTTCACTATCGGCGGGTCCAATGGTTTCAAAATAAGTTCCCCCTTGATAACTCTCCTTGAATTTTCCCAAATACTCTTCGTCTTGAATCGAGATGGACTCTACATGATCTTTTTGGACAGCCGCTAAAAATTCACTAAAAGAAACGGTTTTCCTCAAAACCGGTTTGGTATTGAGAAAATGAAGAACAGAGATGGAAAGCAAAACAATAATGGCCCAGAGGGCAATGGTTTTTTGTGACTGTTTCATGGGGTTAGGGGCTACCATAGCACTTTTTAAGAGTCTATACGGAAAATCTCGAAAAAGACACCCTCTTTTTGGAACTTAAAACCACCGGGAAGGTCATAATGTTTAGAGCCATCCAGAAACAAAAGATCGGACATCTTGAAAATAAAATCGATTGAGGGAGCAGAACCCTCCCCCAATAGCTCCCGATAGATCTTTTGAAGAAGACGATAACGCAAAGAGTCTTCTAATGCCAACCATTTGGAAATAGAACAACGCCATCCTCTCTGTGTTTTTTCCATATGTTCGTAAAAAATACCATCAACCACAGATTCCAAATAATTTTCATCTGCCCTTAAAAGGAGGGCATTCCAGGCTGTTCTTTCAGAAAGATTTGGATTTTCCTCCTCCAAATCCTGGAGCCATTTTCGCAAACGACTACGAAGGTACTTGGAATCTTGATTGGAAGGATCCTCACGAAAAGGAAGTTTATTCCCCTGAACATATTGAGCAATTTCTTTGCGACGAATCAGTAAAAGAGGACGAATCAACTCTACGTTGCCCTGTTTCATTTTCCTTCTCATTGGAATTCCTGCAAGACCTTTCAATCCAGCACCTTGCAACCAACGCATCAGAAAAGTTTCCGTCTGGTCATCCGCATGATGGGCGGTCAAGATTTTGGAAAGACTCTGTTCTTGAACAACACGATTAAAGAAGTCATACCGCAACTGGCGAGCACGATCATGAAGATTATTTTTATCCTTCCAAATAGGAGCCTTTTCAGAAAAACACGGAACGTCCCACTGGCGACAGAGATTTTCAACAAAGAGTCTCTCTTCAGCGGATTGGTCTCCACGCAACCCATGATCAAAGTGAGCCACAACCAGCTTGGGTCGAATCTTCTCAGGAAGTTGACACAAGAGATGAAGCAGGCTGATGGAATCCCTACCTCCCGAAACCCCCACTAAAACACGGTGAGAAGCATCGAAGAGTTTCCACCTTTCAATAATTTCACGAAATTTTTTAAGCACACTTAGGAATTTATAGATGACTACATTTTATATTTACCAAAATCTTCCGGATTGAGGTTTTCCAAAAATTCGGCCCACTTTTGTTGTTCACCCCTGCCTGCTCCTTCCTTGATTCCTTTTGCTAAATCCACCTGACGTGATTTCTCAATAACCTTCTTATCCACAAAAATAGGAGCTGCGGTGCGTAACGCCAAAGCAATAGCATCAGACGGACGTGAATCTACCGCAAACTCACCTTGAGATCCTACTAAAAAGATCCGTGCATAAAAGGTGTTGTCACAAAGATCATTGACTTCTATTTTTTCCACTTTAATGCCCAATGTCTGAAGAACATTCTTCATGAGATCATGAGTCATGGGACGAGCTAGCTGAATTTTTTCAAGCTCCGTAGCAATGGCAGAAGCTTCAATCAATCCAATCCAAATGGGTAAAGCACTCTTCTCCTCCATGTCCTTAAGAATAATAATGGGCATGTTGGTAAAGGGATCGATCGTCAAACCAGTGACTTTCATCTCTATCATCGTCATGGGGAGATCCTCTTACTTATCAACTTTCCTTTTAATGAATACGCTGAGGCCTCTGTGACCTCTATATCCAGTATAGCACCCACGAGGGAATCGTCACCAATGAAATTGATAATACGCCCATGGGGAGTTCTGCCCGTCATTTGACCTGTTTTCTCGGCAGAACCTTCAACCAAAACTTGTTCTACTTTATCAATGCGACCTCTATTTTTTTTGAGCGATACAGAAGCCTGAATATCTTGTAGTTGTGCCAAGCGCTCCTTCTTAATAGTAAGGGGCACATCGTCTACAAATTTTTCTGCTTCAGTTCCAGGTCGTGGAGAAAACACAAAGGAGTAGCTAGAATCATACCCCACCTCTTCCACAAGATGGAGAGTTTGCTCAAAGTCATGGTCCGTCTCTCCTGGAAAACCCACGATAATATCGGACGTAATTGCAATATCCGGTATTACTTTCCGCAAAGCCTCAACTTTTCTAAGATAAACTTCACGAGTATAGGAACGTCTCATTCTTTTTAAAACAGAGTTGGAACCTGACTGAACAGGGAGATGAATTTGTGGACACAGTTTAGAATTACGACCATACTCCGCTATCAATTCTGCAGAAAGATCCTTGGGATGTGGCGTGATAAAACGAAGACGCTGAATATGAGTTTGTTGATCAATCAAATGCAGAAGCTTGGCAAAATTGGTTTTTTCCGGCAAAGATTTCCCATAAGAATTCACATTCTGCCCCAACAGCATGACTTCCTTAACCCCTCGCTCCTCTAAACGATAAATTTCATCAATGACATCAATGCTCGGTCGCGATACTTCCTTGCCTCTCACAAAAGGAACGATGCAAAAGGAACAGACGTTGTCACATCCCTTCATAATCGTTACATAAGACTTCACAAACGATTCCTCTTTTTGTGGAAGAACGGCGGGAAACTCATAATCAGAAATATCTTCAAAATCTGTTTTGTTGATTCGAATCTTTTTTTCTTCGGCATCCCTTACAAGCTGAGGCAACTGCATCAGATGATCAGGACTCAGAGTAATATCAATAAAGGGAAATCGTTTGAGTAAATCTTTTCCATCGTGAGAGGCCACACATCCCGTTAAAGCCACAACAGGTTTTTGATTATTTCTTCCCTGACGATTTTTTTTATACACCAACCCCACTTCAGACACAGCCTTCTGATAGGATTTTTCACGAATACTGCACGTGTTGATAACAATCAGGTTCGCCTTTTCAGGGGAGTCGGCACGAGCATAACCTTCCCGGGCAAGCAAAGCTCCCATTTTCTGCGAGTCATGCTCGTTCATCTGACAACCAAAAGTTTTAATGTAAAATGTTTTCAAAAATCCTTATCGACTTTAATACGTGAGAGAAGTTGGTCTAAAACTTCATCATCCTGAAAACCTATATCCAAACCCTCTTCCATATTATCACCGACCTCATCCGTAGCCTTTACAATTTCACCCGATCCTGTTTTGATTTCGCGACGGATGACATCCACGTAACGATCCGGATTTTTCTTGCAAATACCGTCCACATACTTGTTTAAGCGATCCGCCGCCTTCTTCTGTGTTTCTTCCCGAATCTTTTTCCAGTTCTTCAAATAATGAAGGCGACAGTATTTTTCCGTTGTCTGTGCATTTTTACAGCCTTCTTCAATACAGATTTTTATTTTTACCATGACCTCTTCTTCAGTCAGCCAGCGTGGAATAAATCCGATGCCATCTCTCTTCAGTCGCTATCATTCAAATAGCGTGATTTCAACAAGATTTCAAAACGAGGCGACAACCAGTTTCACCGATTCCCCTCGAGAGATGTTGAAGCGGTTTTGAAAATGGTCTTCCCTTAAAGCAATTTCCAAATAACCAGCACTACCAAACAGAGCTCCGGGCTCACCAACGGGAATTTCAGAGTAGGTTCGATATAAGGGAATTTTCCTCTCCCCTAACTCCACATGGGAAAACGAAGCCTTTTTAGGAAAGGGCCCGTGAATATTTGTAAAAGCATTTCCAAACTTGTCGAAAAAAAGAACCTTTCCTTCCCAACCTGAAGATTTTTTTTGAAATTCAAATTCTTTCAAGGATTTTGGCTGTGAAATTTTTGGACCCATTTTAGAAGGAGACACACCGCGAGCCAGATGAGCCGCAACGGGACCAAAGAGGTCTCGGCCATGAAAGGTAGAACTCATGTCCCCACGAAAATACTTTTCTTCGGTCAATTCGTAAGTGGCAACCATCGGATCTTTTTCCAGCACAACACTCAAAAGCCCGTTGTCAGGGGCAACAAAAAAGTAATTTTGTGTTTGCACCAAAATAGGTTTCCGACGGCTTCCAACACCCGGATCCACCACCGCCAAATGAACAGTTCCTTTGGGATAATACGAAAAAGCCACTCCCAGGTGAAAAGTTCCGACCACAATGTCATACGAAGGAATGTCATTAGTCAGATCCATTAAGGCTACTTTGGGATAAATAGAGACAATCACTCCTTTAACAGCTCCTACGTAACCATCAACCGTTCCAAAATCTGTCGTCATCGTCACGATACCGCTTGGCTTCATTTAAGAACCTCCTTCAAGAGCTTGCTTTTTTGAGAGCTTCTTCAAACTTTTGTTTTTTGGCCAGATTTTCAGCTCTTTCTTTTTCAATCTCTTCCTTAAGATCCTGAGAAACAGAGTCTTTCGTTTTCAGTTTCAAATAACGATTTTCTGAGCGGCGAAAA
>Ga0209515_10000336_pt1 | contig 88405 bp, 73 predicted proteins | sample Subgroupgradi54m_FD_187454 | JGI IMG/M metagenome (GOLD analysis project Ga0209515, IMG submission 187454) | Subsurface groundwater microbial communities from S. Glens Falls, New York, USA - GMW60B uncontaminated upgradient, 5.4 m (SPAdes)... ...
GATTGCCTGGTTTGGCAATTACCGAAGAGTCATTGTTCGCTGGGACCGCAAAATTGAAATTTACAGAGCGTTTGTGCATATCGCTTGCGCCTTAATCACTTGCAACAAGTTATGAAACCACTTCTAGGCATTTTTAAACAAGGCGCCGAACTTTTTCGCGGCGTCCCGCTCCGTAGATTCCCGTCCGAGCAGGACCACTTTATTCCCCTTCAGAATTCCATGGTCCCGAAACAGACGATGGGCCTCTTCGTCCCATGCGCCCCGAAAAAGAAGGAGTGTCGGTATCGTCGGGACACCGTGAGTCTTCCCATAGATCTCCTTGAAGGCCTTGATGATTCCGCGGGCCGTGTGGTCAAGTTGCTGGCTTGAGAGACACGTGATAAAGAAGTACCCCCGAATTTTATCCTGGCTCAGGATGATTTTCGTGATGCGGTAAATCTTGGAGGCCGTGGGATTGCCCGAGGTGTCGCAAAAATTCCGGGGAAAGAACCCGTTTCGAACCAGCTCATCCATGGCGGTCAGGCCCACCCCTGTCCCCACCGCATTAAACCCCACAAAAGCACGGATTTTCTTCCCGTATGCGTGGCGAACAAACTTCGTGTCCATTTGCAGGAAGTGAACCGTCCCCCGGTAATCATGGTGGTCGATCTCGCTCGCCTTTTCTTCCAACCCATGTCCATTCTTTGGTGTTCCAGCGCTGAGCATTCTCTGCATCTCTGGATTCAAACGGGAGGTCGCATCTTCGTCAATCTCCATCTTGGCATCCAGAACATAGAATCCCTTTTCCGTCTCCACCAATGGATTCAATTCCACAAAATGGCACTGCCAAGCTCTATATATTTCATAAGTCATGAGGCTGATTCGGGTGAGCTCACGAATTTTTTCCTCATCCCTCAAACCCGCTCTAGAAAAAAGGCTGCCAAGCGCCTTCGTTTGGAGCCCAACCCATGGATCGATTGTTAATTTTTCCAGATTAAGCACTCCTCCCGACCCATTTTTTTCGACGTCCACTCCCCCGCGAGGACTGAAAAGAAAAAGCGGATTCTTTGTCACCGGGTCGGAAACAAGGGCGAGGTAGTGCTCTTTATGGTGAGGAACCTTTTCTTCAAGCAGCAGATCTCCCCCAAGACCCAACTGTTTTATCCTCTTGAAAAGAAGCTGACATTTCTGGGAAAGCTGGGAATTCAAGTTCGAGGAGAATAAAACCAACCCTTTTTTAAAGCGGGAAGAAACGGGTACTTGGGCCTTGAGTACAACATCTTCAGACCAGGGAATTTTCTTTAAGGGTGCGAATCCTTGCTTGCGGCCCTTCTCGCGAAGCATGACACTGCGGGGAACTCTGATCCCTTTTCGGGAAAAGATTTTTTTGATTTGGTATTCATTCAAGTAAACCATTTATTTTTGAATTCCTACGGGCCCGGAGCCTTGCCTCATTTTTCTTGATACCCGCTCGATGTCTTCTTGCGTGTCAATGTCCTCACAAAAAGCATCTCGGATGTCAAAGGCCTTTACGCCCCCCCTTTTTTCCAGGATGAAACGATTGATCACATCAAATAGGTAGTTCTGAACTTGCTGGGAAGAAATCATTTCGTTCACGATGGCCCGGATCGACAGCAGGGCCTTGCGGCGGACTAGGAAAATTCCTTGAAATTCGCCGTAAGCCCTCTTGGGGTCCAGCTTCTTCCCTAATTTGAGAACGCGCTCTCCTTCCACGACAACCTTCACCTCTTCCTCTCCACACTTTCTCTGGGTCACGCAGAGGGTCAATTCCGTTCCCGCCTCCTGCACCAATCCTTTCGTTACGGCTCCATCGAAGATTACATCGCCCGCCATAATCAGGAGATCTTCATCCTTCAGCGAATTTAAAGCGCACCAAAAAGAGGTGAGGACGTTGGTGGTTTGATACTCGGGGTTTTCAACCAGGGAGACTTCCCTTTCGGTTTTGAGAAAGTCAGAAACCTGTTCCTTGTGACTTCCTGCGACGACGCAGATTTCACGGATTCCACCCTTCCGCAGGGCCTCGATTTGATAAGAAAGAATGGATTTATTTTCAATCGGAATCAGACATTTGGGAAGGCTATCGGTCAGGGGCGCAAGCCTTCTCCCAGACCCCGCCGCCAAAATTACACCTTGCACAAGGCCCTCCTTCGGGCACAACGCACGCCCTCTCGATTGATTTCTGCTTTTAAAACCCGGCAATGGGCATGAGTTATTTTCTCAGCCAATTTTTTTCCCTGCTTTTTCTTGGGAATACAGACCACGCAACCTCCCCCGCCGGCTCCTGTTATTTTGATGCCCCAAACCGAGTCTTTGATTTCCCGAATTAAGAAATCAATTTTAGGAGTGCTCACCCCCAACCGTTGAAGGCAAGCCTGATTTTGACTCATCAATGAACCCACTTCAGGCCAATTGCCTTCTTCGATCTGCTTTTTGCCCGCTCGGGCGATGTCATCCATTTCTTCGAAGAGCGCCTCGGTCGCTTTACGATCTCGATCGAGTTTGCGTTTCACATGCGCTGTCGTTTTTGAAGTCGCGCATCTCTCCCTAGAATCGATGACGAGGATTTCCGGGTCCTTTCCCTGAACGTTGAGTCGACTCCATTTTCCATTTTTGACTGTGACAAATCCGCCTAACGCCGAACACGAGGATCCCAGAATACTTCCTCTTTTTTGGATTTCAATCTCACTTTCATAAATCCAGTCGACCAACGCTTCGACCGGAGCCTTTTCTTCCAAAAACAGTAGTCCCAGCCGAATCAGTGCGGCCGATACCGCTGCAGATGAAGCCAATCCCGACTGCGCCGGGATGGATGAACGAACGGTGATCTTCATCCCGACGGCCTTTCGAAATCGAAAAAAAAGACTCGAAAAAAGTCGAGCAAAGGGTCTCAAGTGCGAATCGGATTGAACTCGAGTCAATCGATATCCATCGAGGCCAGCCTGAAATTGACCCAGCGAAGAGCGAATCTCAATCCTCCCTTCGGCCGGAACACCCCGCGCTTCGATTCCACGAGTGATGGCCGCGGCCACGGCGGTCTTCCCGTAAACCACCGAATGCTCGCCGAAAAAAATGACTTCTCCGGGCGCGAAAGCGGCGTGCAAGGCTAACCTCGCCGGATCGCCGTGAGTTTTTCGGCTGCAGACTTCATGGAGATGTCTTTCTCCCGGATCATCGCCTCCGCCACTCGGGAGATTTCGTCTCCTTGGGCCCCGACCGTCATGGCGACATTGGTTGCGTGTAACGACATATGTCCTCGTTGGATTCCTTCATCGGCAAGGGCCCGCTCGGCCGCCAGCTTGGATGCCAATCCGACCGACGCTAACACTTCCCCAAACTCACGTGCCGATTGGACGCCGAGGATCTTGATGCAAGCTGAAGCCGCGGGATGGTTTTTCGTCAGTCCCCCCACGATTCCAACGGGAACCGGAATCTCAAGTTCTCCAATGAGATCTCCGTCCTGATTCTTTCCCCAGACCGGAAGAGGGCGGTATGTTCCAGATCGCGTTGCGTAAGCATGACAAGCCGATTCAACTGCCCGCGTGTCGTTTCCTGTGGCCAACACGACAGCGGTTACTCCGTTCATCACGCCTTTATTGTGGCCACAGGCGCGGTGAACATCATGATAAGCGCAGGAATATCCCTGAAGGAACCGATCGACTACCCGTTCGCCGCCAAGCGCATTTGGGTCCACCACACAGCTGGCCTTTGCCGTTCGCTCGATGGCGTAATTATCGATGACTTTCAGGTACACGGTCTCCCCGGTCATTTTTTCAATCTGGGGCGCGATGAATTCCGCCATCGTATTCACGATATTAGCACCCATCGCGTCTCGGACATCGACAAGAAGCCTTGCGATCACAAGCGGGCCATAAAAACCGTTTGTCTCATGAAGCTGGATATCTTTCGCGCCCGCCCCCATCTTGGGCAAGGTGGAAGAGCGCGTATTGGCTAAGCGAAGAAGTTCTTCCTTTTTTTCATGGATGATTTTTTGAATCCGCTTCGCATCCTTGGTCGCGCCGATCTGGATCGTCGCCGCCATCAAGGGTTCCGAAGAGGTAGCTTTAAAGCCACCCTTGACTCGCGCCATCCGGGCCCCATTGCTTGCGCCCGCAATGACGGATGATTCGTCCGTCGCCATCGGAACCAAATAATCTTTTCCATTGATCAAAAAATTCGTCGCGATTCCCAGTGGAATTCCAATCGTGCCGATTACGTTTTCTACCAGATGATCCAGTTTTTCTCGAGGCGGAGCCCCTTGGACGATGGCTTGCGCCTCTTCTTCGGTCAACCCTGCAAAGGAACGTACGGCCTCGAGTCTCTCCTCCATCGTCAATCGATAAAATCCGGCGATTCGGGATGACCAAGCCTTCTTAAGCATCACAGGGGTTCTTCTCCAAATTTGAGGTCCAATCCCTCGGGGCTTTTCTCCGGCCATTCCGGTTCCTTCGGACCCGCCCATTTGCTCCTTATCATATCAAAAATCATAGAGAATATTTTGTCCTCTCTTTCGATGAGAATCAACACAGGAAGACTCACGAGAAAAAGGAGCGCCAGCTTGATGACGGCTGCCGTAATCACTCCGGAGGGATGAATCAGCGTGTCGATCCATAAGATGTTGACTAGAAAATAGGTAAAGAAAAGCGCCACCTGCCCGTAAAACTTCATCAACTCCTTCCACCCCATCAGATGCTTGGCCGCGTAGGTGAAGACACCCAGGAAAAAAAACACATAGGAAAGAGCGGTGGCCCACGCTGCCCCGTTCAACCCGAGGCCCATGGAGATGAAGGCGTAATTCAAGCCGGAACAAACGCCAATCAAAAAGCAGTAAATCACGGCCAGTTGATTCTGCTTATCAATCGTAAAGACCAGGGTTGAGGCCATCTCGGTCAAAACGACAAAGAAATAACCGAACAATAAAATCTTCATAGAGTCCATCCCCTTGCTGAACTTGGGAAGGACATAGTGCACGAGGGGTTCCATCAAAAAGATGATCCCCCCCACGCAAATGGGCATCAGCCGCGTGAAAACCACGGTTGGTTTGAGGATGATGGATTTCAAGTCACGGGTCTTTCGGGTCTCTCCGTATTTCTCCTGAACATGGGGGAAGACCGCGATGCTGAAAAACCTCGGGAGAGCGCTGAATTGCTGGACGGCCATCAGCGCCACGGTGTAGAGGCCCAGCGTCTCGGCGCCAAGCATCTTTCCGATCATGATTTTGTCCATATTGAGAAAGGTCCTCAGGAGCACGCTGGCGATCACCATGGAGAGGCCGATCATAAGGAGCTCGCGCATCTCTTTCCAATCAAAGCAGAGCGAAAATCGGAATCCTCCCCATTGATTCCCAATGAGATAGGATAAAACCGTCGCAATCGTCAGACCTGAAACGTACCCCACGACATTTCCGATGAAAGCTCCTCCCAACCCCAAGACCACCACGAAGACCATGTTGAGGACGATGATTTTGGCGAGAGTGGAAAACTGCTTTCTTGCCCTCAAGAGGGTCAAGAGCAAATTGTAGAACTGCAGGGCCAGCACCAAAAGCGCCGTGATTTTCGTCCCCCACCTGAGTGAGACGTCCCGGAAAAGAAAAAAAGACGAGAACCAAATCAAAAACGCCCCCAAGAGACCGGAAGCCAAGACATAAGTAAACGCAGCGTCTTGCAGCCTCTGGGCCCGCTCAAAGTTTTTTGCTCCGATGCTCTGCGGCACCTCCCGGTAGAGCGCATTTTTTGTCCCAAGGGTTGTGTACATTCCATAAGACTGGATGACGCTCAAAACCGTCCAGTATCCAGAGCCCACAACCCCTAAGAGCCGCTTGGAAAAAAGTGCTACGGCCATTCCAAGAAAATCTGAAACATAATTCGCCGCCGTATAAATAAAGGCGTCCTTGAAAAGAATTTGCTTGAACGATGGAGCCTTGGGTGATTTTTTCGACGTCATGGCGAGAGGCGGTACACCCTCATTTTTTCATTCTCGAAAACGAGGGGAAAGTCTACGCTCTGAGTTCCTTGAAAGGTCGTGAAATATTCGAATCGATACTTGGAGGACAACGCTTTCAGTTGATCCGTTGTGAATTGATTGTATCTTTTCTGGAATCCGTCCGCGGGTAAACCACCGAAATCCTTCATTCTTTGTTCCCATTCTTTCCCATAGGCGAAGCTGGTCACAGAAACGCTTCCTGCCGTCGACAGGACTTCTCCCCGCTCGGCCAGCAAGGAAAAATGTCCCGTGATTTCCGGGTCCGGGGGAATCAGGAAGAGCGCCTCCGGCGCCGTGTGATTCCGGATCCAATCGAAAAAGGAAAGGTATTGAGACGACACTCTTGAAGTCCAAGGCCATTCGATCTGTTTGGCAAGCGTTGAAAACGGTTTCTCAAAAAAGGGTCTTGTGATTCCCCAATAAGAAGGAAGCAATGTAAAAACAAAAAGGCACGCGTAGATCAAAGGCGACAGAGACCCGAGCAAAAAGCAGAACGTAACCCCCCCCGCAAGGATGAAGGAACCATCCAAATGAAAGGCCCGGTTCAAAAGGGCCGGCCCAAGCGAAGAGGGAATCGCGGCACCGACCAACAGCAGGACCACCCATCCGCCTTGGATAAAGGACTTCAACCTCCCCTTAAAAATTTGTCCATGCAACAAAAAATCCGTGAACGTGAGAAAGGCGCACAAGATCATCTTGGAGGCCAGGAAGGCGGTCAAGTTGACCGCGACAAAAAGCCGGGGAAGCCAATGGGTCTCTTCCATAAATCGGGATGAAAGGTAATGGGAGAAATAAAGAATCGTCAGGAGGACGAAAATCCGGTGCGCGCGAAAAAATTGAAGCTGGAGGACGGAGGACAGGGGCCAGAGTTCCGTAAAAACCGTTCCCAGGACAAAAAGAAATCCGATTCCGATCACCCACAGGCCGACAGTCCGATGAACTCCATCCCAAGATAGAAATTTCCTGAAGAAACTCGCAAAGAAAAGAAAGGGCCACACAAGCGCCATCAAGAAGGTATTGAGGTGTCCGTATTCCGGCTTCAAAAAGGTGGAGGGAAAGCAATATATGGAAGCGGTCTTTCTTAAAAGGAGAAGCCAATCCGACGGAGGAGGTCCAAGAGGGATATCGCCAGACCGAGCGAGCCGCCAAAGAACCATGGGGGTGGCCGTGACGAGGAAACCGACACTTCCCTTTAAGAGACCTTGCCAACCCAAAAAACTTCTGTCTAAGAGGACCGCGACTGCAAAAACCAAAAAGAGATGAGTCGCTGAATAAGGCGTGGCGTCAAAAGCCAACCCCAACAACACCCCGGAAGCAATCGGCCTCTTCCTCAAGAAGGCGATCATCGAAAAGATTTGGAAGACCCAAGAGACATTGCGGTGATAAAAAACCGTGGGATAGAGCGAGGAATCCACGAGGACGGGTTTGATAAAGAAAACACCCAATGTGGCGAGAAAAGCCACCCGCGAATCTTTGAATAAGACTTGTCCGAGCGCATTCACTCCATACAGGTAGAAAAAGGTGGTGATGAAATGCCCGACAAAGAAAATCCACCGGAGGTCGAGCCACCGGCTCAGGAACGCGATGGGCCAGGCCAGGAAGGTGTAATAGGTTTCATTTTGAAGCGTGGTCAGGATGTCCCGCTGGAAGAGAAGAGGATTCTTGAGACTTAAAATCTTCTGCACGAAAAACTTTTGAGGCCCGACGAGAAAAGCATAACGATTGAAAAGAATGTAGAGGGCGGTCAGGAGGAGAAAACCGCCAAAGAGATGGGACCGCTTGTCGTGTGTCAAATCAGTTTGAATTTGCGGAATCCAAAGGCACTCGTTTTCAAGAGAAGCCACGCGTGATAGAACCTTCGGATGTTGGTTTGCCCGTAGGAACGGGCCTGATAACGCACAGGGATTTCCAGAATCTTGAGCTGAAGCTTGGCCGAGCCAAAGATGAGGTCGAAATCCCCGAAGGGATCGAAATCCCCGAAATACTTTCTTCCCTGGCAGATCAAGTCATAGGTTCGTCGGAACAGAACCTTGGTCCCGCAAAGGGTGTCCTTGATCGGGACTTCCAGGATCCAAGTCAAAAGCAGGCTAAAAAACTTGTTTCCGAGGATGTTAAGGAACCGCATAGAGTCCCTTTCCAAGGGATAAACGAGCCGTGAGCCCATCACAAACTCCCCTCTTCCCGTCACGAGAGCCTCATAAAATTTAGGCAATTCCTCAGCCGGCGTCGTGAGGTCCGCATCAAGGATCATCAGAATGTCGCCCCGGGCCACCTCAAACCCTTTCCAGACGGCGTTGGCTTTTCCTTCCCCAGTTTGTTGCACCGCTTGGATTTCCCACTCCTTTCTATATTTTTCCCGCACACGTTGGATTTCTTCGAAGGTCCCATCTTTCGAATGGCCCTCCACAAAAACAATTTCCATTTGCTTTCCCACGCGCGGCATCCGGTTGACGATTTTTTCGATATTTCCTTTTTCATTACGGGCCGGCACCACCACGGAAACAAAGTAGTCTTCGACCGGCAGCGGGTCCGCGGGCCGCGCCACGTAATATTGCGTAAAGCAGAGCTTATTGATCAGCGGGAGCTTTGCGACAAACGAATTGATGAATGTAGTGAGGAGCGGAATTTTAAAAGGGAAAAGAAGACGGGAACCCTGATGGATTGGCTCATACCCGGAAAGATCCAGGAGACACAGGATGTCATAAGGCGAAAGCCAGCTTAAATTTTGTCCCCTTGGACGGCCCCTTAGAAAATCCAGCGCCGCCAACGCAGGGACCCACATATAATTGGGATTCAGAATGACTAAGCGAGTCCCGGGATGGCTCCTTCTCTTTAATCGCGTGAGCGTGTGTTGAATGTCTTTGAGGAAGGGGACGATACGAACCAGGATGAGAAAATCAAATTTTTCATCCCGTTTCTCGATATCCTCAAAGGCGGCGCCCAACCCCCCGCTCCCTAAATCAATGGCCAATGATCGAGTGGGCTTGAGATCCGGCAGGAGTTCGCCTGAGTTTGATCCAACGACCAACACAGAGGCTTTTTCTGGGATGAGAAATCTACAGAATTGGGAAATGTCTTCCAGGATCAGCATAGAAAGGGAAGTTCAAGCGCAAACCTAACGGGCGAGTTGAAAAGAACGCTCATACCACTCGATGGTCCTTTTCAAACCTTCGTTAAAGGGAGTCCGGGCGCGAAAACCAAAGAGTTTTTCTGCCTTGGAGATGTCCAGACACCGGCGCGGTTGACCATTGGGTTTGGACGTGTCCCATTGGACCCTCCCGCGGTAACCCACCGCGTCCGAAATCTTTTGCACCAAATCCCGAATGGAAATTTCCTGTCCGCTTCCCAAGTTGACGGGATCTCCCCCGTCGTATCGTTCCAGCGCCAACACGACTCCTTCGGCTGCATCGTCGACATAAAGAAATTCCCGCGTGGGTGAGCCATCGCCCCAGACCTCCACGGAAGGTGAGGCCTTTTGCTTAGCGGAAGAAATCTTTCGGATCAGCGCGGGAATGACATGAGAAGTGTTGAGATCAAAATTGTCGCCGGGGCCGTAGAGATTGGTGGGAAGGAGAAAAATGCTGTTCATCCCATATTGATCCCGGTAAGCCTGGGATTGAACCATGAGGGCCTTCTTGGCAATTCCGTACGGGGCATTGGTTTCCTCCGGGTAGCCCAGCCAAAGGTCTTCCTCCTTAAACGGGGCTGGAGTAAATTTGGGATACGCGCACACCGTTCCGACAATGACCAATTTGGAGATGTGCGCCTTGCGGCAAGCTTCGATGAGTTGCGCTCCCATCATCAGGTTGTCGTAGAAGAGTTCGCCGGGTCGCTCTCGGTTGAGACCGATTCCTCCCACGTGTCCGGCCAAGTGGACGACCGCATCCACACCCTCAGCCACCCGGTGGACGTTCTCCCAGATTCGGAGATCACAATTTTTAGAGCGCGGGATGACGATCTCGGCTTTGGGATATTTTTCACGGACGCGGGATACGACAGCCGATCCAAAAAAACCGCAGCCGCCCGTCACCAAAATTTTCTTTGTATTCAATGTCACGGATTAACTCTCACTCCCCTTTTCGATGATGAGGTACTGAATGAGACAAAACTCCTTCAGAAATGGGATCTTTGGCGCACAGGCATTGAGGACCCCAGACACAACCGGAATCCGTTTTGGGACAAAGAGTCGAAAGCCTTTTTCAATCACGTCATAGCCCAGACGCCGCAGAATCTCCATCAGCTCCTTCGTTGAGACGAATCGATTGGGGCCTTCCGGCATCTTCCAACCCTTTTTTTCGGCCCACCTCAACGCGGGGTCCCATTTGGGATTGGCTGTCAACAAAACCACACGAGAACGGTCACTCAGGACCTGCCTCAAGGCCGAGAAGGCGGCCCGATGATCCGTGAGATGATCCATGAGATCGACCATGACGACAAAATCAAAATTTTCCCGGAACGGCAAATTTTCACAATCGCAAACTAAGAAACGATATTGAGGAAACTTCTGCCGGGCGATCTGAACCATTCCTTCGCTGAGATCCACCCCCACTCCCAAGGAAGGTTCAAGGGAAGCAAGGAGGCTCCCCGTCCCGCAACCCACATCCAAAATGCGCTTCGCCGGCTCGATTTTCGACCGGAGAAATCGTTTGATTTCCCCGTAATAGATCTCATTCTTGCTCTTCCAAAAATCGTACTGCCCAGCCAGCTCCTCAAAATGGGCTTTGACCGCTTTCTTCTGGAAAACGTGCAAGTTCTGGATCATAACTGGAACATAAAAAGTCGCTAAAAACGCCGTATTATAATGCCTTTACTTCAAAAAGGGTATGTTTAGAGTTTTGGACGACGGGCCGGAGCAAGGTGGACAAAGCGAACTGGAGCGGATGGCCCTCGGGCATCCAGACATAATTGACTTGGTATCGCTTTAAAAAAGACCGCGCCCAATCCGGATCTTTAGTTGTATAAAATTGGTCCACCTCCTTCATGCGCGCCGTCACTTCCTCATAAGAAGCGTCTCCCATGTAATAGGTGGTGCTCGTAGCCGCGCCTTCGAAAACAGCCTGACGTTCGGCCAACGCCGAAACGAAGAAGTAATGTCCTTGAAACATCCAGGCGGGCTTCTCCGGCGGTTCCCCCACTTTGTAAATCGGATTGTCGTGGATCGGATGCAGTACGACGCTCGCAATGGGTGTTTTTTCTTTCAGGTAATTAAACACTTCCAGAGTTTCCCGATCCACGTAGGAATAAAAATAGGATTTCACATAGCCCGCAAATCGAACGTATCCCGGGACCACATAAACCAAGAAGACCAGCCCCAACAGGGCCTTCCCCCACCACACTCGCCTTCTCCATAAAGAGAGGGCGACCAATGCCGTGAATGGGATCAGAATCAGTTGAACCAGTTCAATAGGACGAACGGTCACGGAGATGGCAGGTCCGCGCTTGTAAGCGAAGAGCGTGGAAAAAAAGATGGAGGCCACGGCAATCCAGGCCACGATATTCCACACGCGGTCAAATTGCCGGGGTTTCCGGAGGACGGAATAAAGAAGTGGAAGGGCGAGGAAATGGTACTTCAGGTAGGCGTCCTTGGGCGGCAAAAACAGGCTGAGGATCAAAAAAATTGTGTGGTAAATTCCTTTGGCGCATTCGACCAAGACCCATCCGACCAGCGTTTGTGAACAGGGAATGGAATTCAATAAGAATTTGAGAACCCGCGTGATCCATTTATACCGTTCCCGAGCCGCAACCATGACCGGCCCTCTGCCAACCCACAAGGACCCGGCGTGCGAAGCCGGCCAGCCCAAGGCCGCTACGTAAACGAATCCGCCAAAAGCAACCGCCCCCATCGTTGCCACGAGCAAAGGCGAGATCTTCTTCAGACGAAAGGAATCAACCAAGCTATAAAGAAAGAGCGTCCCGTTCGTTACGAGACCGAAGCTCGCGTCATAAAGAGGCAAGATTCCAAAAAGAAAGAAAGCCGCCCAAAGATAGCTTCTCTTTTCCCCCTCTCGAAAATAGGCCGTGAGGAGATAGTAAGCCGCGATGAAAAAATAAATGATCGTCATCGTGCTGTGGTGCTTGTAAATGAGATAACTCCGGAATGGAGCGAAAGCAAACAGGATGATTGTCAAAAAGGCCACGGACGAGCGACCAAAGCAATACCATGCGGTGAGATAAAGCGTCCCGAACAAAAGAAAAAGGTAGAACGGCGGCTGGTACTTGAAGTTAAACTCGAGGCCCGAGACGGTAGCCTGGCTCATGCGGTAAAGAAGCTCCGTGAATAGATCGCCCACATAGTGATAGCGCATCCGGTATCCGGATAAAACCGGGAGGCTCGGAGGCACTCGGTGTTTCAGTTCGGCCATCACGGTGATGCTCCAAATGTGATCGCTGTACGCTGCATCCCCAATCACCAGTCCCCCCTTGGAATCCATGTAGGTGCGGGAGGAATAGGAGACGTAAAAGAAAATCATCAAACTGAACAGAAGAGAAAAAAGAATGAGATCGCGGCCCTGCTTCTTTGTCAAAGACCGTGAGGGGATTGGAAATGACGTCTTTGCCATCCAAAAGAGACAAACAATCAGACAGCTTGCGGGCAGGGCCCAAATCACATGGATGAAACCGGATAGTCGGACAAAAAGATAGACGATGCTCGTGAGGGGAATTCCAAAAATAAAGGGCAGAAAGATAAAGGTGGACCAAGAAGTGGCGGGTGAAATTCGAAAGCTGCGAAGCAACACGTAGCCCGGGAGCCAGCCAAAGGCAAGAAACAGGATTGCGAGTTTGGCGAAGAGGATGAGGTCCGTCATTGCTCCTAGGAATCCAGGCGGCTATAATAGCACACGTCACTCAGCATGTCATCCCTAACTGGTGAAACTACAGGGAGATAGGATCAATGTGGAAGGATCGAAAAGTCAGCGTCGTTTTTTCGACTTATAGCGAAAAGACAAGCATCCGTCAGGAAATCGAAAACTGCTTTGCCACCGGGTTTGTGGACGAAGTCATCGTCGTCAATAACAACGCAGTCCTTGGAACGGATGAGGAAGTCAGGAAAACACGCGCGCAGCTTCTTTATGAAAAAAAGCAAGGCTACGGTCACGGCTATCGGGCAGCACTGAAGGCCGCCACGGGCGACATTGTCATCATGAGTGAACCCGATGGAACCTACGATCACAAGCGCGACCTCCTGAAGCTCCTGGTCTACTCTGATGATTTTCCGGTCGTTTTTGGAACCCGAACCACACAGGCCCTCATTCACCAGGGCGCCAACATGGGATTTTTCATGAAATGGGGAAATGTGTACGTGGCCAAGCTCATCGAAGTTTTCTTCTGCACGACCGAGTTGAGCGATGTCGGTTGCACGCTCCGGCTTTTCAAACGGGAGGTCCTGAAAAAAATTGAATCTCGATTCACGGTGGGAGGAAACTACTTCAGCCCGGAAATGATCATCCTCACGGCTATTTATCGGATCCCTTTTGTAGAGATCCCGGTGAGCTATCATGAGCGAGTCGGGCAAAGCCGCGGGGCATCCAACTTCTGGAAGGCCGCAAGGCTCGCGATCGCAATGATCGGACTGATTCTCACCTATCGAGTGATTTCGACTTTCTGGTGCTTGGCTGCAAGGAAGTCATCCTGCGACAAGAAATCATAAATCTGCTGGCTCACTCGCACGTGCCCTTCCGGAGTCCAATGCTGACCGTGTGAAGGGAATCGATAGCGACTATCGACCTGGCTTAGATCGACTACGGGAATCCTTTTTTCCACACAAAACTGTTGAAGACGCAGGTCTGAATCAACCATCCCTATGGCAAAGTGGCTCCCCCGTTCTTTCGTAAAGGAGGCCATCGTTCCCACCAAAACTTCTGTGGGATCCGGGACCTCATGGTCTCTCAACTTTTCAAAAATCAAGAAGGTCATGTTAAGGAAAACCGACTCCTTGAAAAATCCCGCTTTTTTCTTGAGCAAATAGACGCTGCTCCGCCGTGCAGGTATTCCTTGGGGCAACAAAACTCCATTGTGGTTTCTCACAAAATAGGGTTTTCCATACCCGTAGGCCATGCTGGAGGAATTATCCCGACGATCGTTGGGCGAAAAAATTAATAAAACAAAATCTGGTTGATAGAAGCTGAACTCTCGTTCGAGAAGGAGCAAGGCTTGGTCGGTTCCGTACCCGCTGACCCCGAGATTGAGGATTTCAAACTCAGGAAGTTTTTCCTGAAGTTTTTCGGTAAAGCGCTCTTCTTGTTCGACATCGTATCCCCACACAAACGAGTCTCCCAGGAACACAATCCGCGGTTTCGTTTTGAGACCGGGTTCCCGGTCACGAAAACCTCGGCTATTGTGTGAAACGAGAATCTTTCGAGAGCCGGTGAATTCCCTCTGATCTCCCCTCTTCGGGAACCAGCCGAGCACGGGATCATAGTCATAAGTGAGGCTTCTTTCATCATGAATCAACACAGACACGGCCTCCGGCATAAAAATCCGCGTCAGGATTTCAACGGCAAGAACGAGGAAGAGCAGGAGGTAAAGAGCGTAGCGCACTACTTGCGGAACTTCATCAGGCAGGTCAACGAAAAAAGAAAGGGAAGCCCGAAGGGGAGGTTGACTTGTTTTTCCGGCGTCAGGGAAACGAGTGTGCGCACGGTGTCCGGATCAAATGAATTGACGTGGTCTGGCACCTTGATGGGTCTTCTTCCCAGAAAAAACCGGCAAACCGTCCACAAAAATTCATTGGGGAAGGTCAAAATGAAGTGGCCTCCTGGTTTGAGGATCCTTTTCATTTCCTGAACGACGGCCGGGTACTCATAAACATGTTCCAAGACCTCCGTGGAAACCACCACGTCGAAAAAGGCGTCAGGGAAGTCCGTATGAACCAGGTTGGTCTGGGTGAACTGGGCCCAAGGGCATCGTTCTTTCGCACGGCAAAGGGCCGTCTCCGTCACATCGACCCCATACAGGCGGCCCGTCGGGAGGATGCGGTGGATCCGCTCCAGAAGGTGCCCTTCCCCACATCCCGCATCGAGCACCCTGAGCCCTGTTTGCTCGGGAATCTCCCGCACAATTTCTTCCAGCCTTTGAGTATGGATAAATCGAACGAGCGGATTCTTGGAATCATAAAGCTCCTCCATATGATCCGTCGGCATGTAAAGGTGATCCGTTCGGACTTCTGAGGGGTGCATGGGTCAGGATTGCATTCTCACACGCTGTAAATCTCGATAATCTGGCCATTCCGTTCACGAGCCGCGAGCTCACCCCAAAGAAAGGGCCCACCCGTCAGCGGAAAGCGATCGATTGATTCCTCGCGTGACTTGTTCGAATAGGGACTGAATCGAGCTACGAGGACCCCTTGCTTGGAAAGTGCTTCGATCAATTCAACGCTCGGAATTCCCCTCTTGATTCTTGCCACGATGACGTAATGGATCCCGAGTCGCTTGGCCGACTTTAGGTCATAGGGAATGAACGGCCGCGCAAAAAGAAATTCGTCGTTGGGATTCATCCTTAAGAAATAAAGCTCATACCTCCGGTTAGAAGTCCCGTGCGCTTGTTCGATCAAATGGCCGATCTTCTTGATCTTCGCATCCCGCACTCCTCCCTTCTCCGACTGGGCCTCGTGGAGCTTCACCGCCAACTGGGCAAGCGTGGGCTTCAAGCGAGGCATAAAAAAGGGGGTGTCCAAGGCGATCCGCGATCCCTCTGGAATGTTTTCCTCAATCCAATGACGCGCCACGTCACGGACGTCCTCTCTCTCAAAGATCCGGTTTGAAAGATAAACACGGGCCAGCATCGGCAGGGACACCGCGAGCGTCACGAGCGCCAGCGTTTTGACAGACCAAGCCCATCGCTTCCTGATCTGAATCAAGGTGTCGGCGGCAAAAAAGCAAAGGAAAGGAATCAGCGGAAGGACATATCGATCGTACGGCTGACTCCGCACGCAAAGAACTCCGTAATACGCCAGCACGAAAAAGGCCATGCAGATTCGCTTGGGATCCCGCACCGCGAACACGCGTGCGAGTCCCGCCAAGGAGAGAATCAGAATAGGAAGACTGAGACTTCCTATTAAAGAATAGCTCAAATGATGCACGAGCCCTTGAGGTCCTGTGAACTCTCTCATGGCCGCAAGATCTTTTGAAAACGTCCTAAAGCTTAACACGCTGTAAGGGTTAAGGATGCCAAAGATAGCTCCTGCGATGAGGATTGCGACCCACAGACGAGGCTGAAACAAACTGGCGGACTTGCACTGGTTCGCCAATAAATGAGCGGCCAGAAACGGGACAAAAATGAAGACACCGTTGTACTTTGTCGCAACTGCGGTCCCCATGAGAACCCCGAAAGTCACGTAAGATTTTCGGTCCCTTTTTTCCAGGACACCAAAGATAGAACCAAAAGCGGAGACGAGGATCAATAAGAGGGGCATGTCGAGATAAATGTAATGAGAATCCCGCACATGCAAGAAATTGGTCGCGAACAAAAAACTCGAGACGAGCGCAAGATCCTTTGAAAACGCCTTCTCCCCCAATCGATACAACGCATAGATCGTGGCGGTCGCGGGTAAGACGCCCATAATGACCCTTCCAATCAAGTAGAAGGACGAAGGATCTGAAAAGAAAAGGTTTTCGAACTCCTTCACGCCTCCCATGACACCCATTGACCGGGCGACCAGATAATAGATCCCGTAAACCACAAACAAAACATAACTCACGAGCGGCGGGATCTTAAAATAATGGGGATTGAAATCGCCTGTCGCGTAAGCGAGAGCTCGATTGATCACGTTGGGTTCGTCAGCGTGATAGAGGCCGGGCAGGCCGAATCCGATCCCCCAAATCCGGAGAAGAAATCCTAGGATAAGGAGGAAGAGTATTCCGGGCGGCATGGATTCAAAAGATTTTGGGCAATGAGCTCTTCAGGCGGCGGCGCGCCTTCGTTTAAACACTCTTTTCTAGCCTCCTCCCAGAGAGACGGCAGAGCGATCTTTTCTTTCAGTAGATGGCGGAGAGCCTGACCCAGCTCATCTGGGGTTTCAACATAATGAAAGACATTAAATTTTCGAAACTCATCGAGGGCCTGGTGAGACCGGTCAAAGAGGGTCACCACCGGTTTCCCCATGGCAAAGGCATCGATGGCAAAGGTCGACATGTAAACCACCACGAAATCCGACGCCTTGGCCAACAGCAAGGGTTCGTACCAGCGCACAACGACCCCCTTCTTCTCAAGCCCGTGACGTTCGACCCATTCCAAGTATTGCCGCTCATTCCGGTCACCAGGATGCAGTTTGATGATGTATTGCGCGTTCGTTTCCTTGAGGATTTGTTGGATCCCTTCCAAGGCCGTTCCGATGTTTTCTCTCCAGAGGTGTTCATAGACCAAGTGCCACGCAAGGGGAGCAAAGGCGATCAATATGATTTTTTTATCGGGATCTAAATTAAATTCCTTGGCGACCTTTCTTCGGACTTCCTTTGCATCCAGCTTTTGATACTCACTGTAACGGCTGCGTCCGGAAACGAGAATCCTCTCCTCGGCACATCCCCAGTTCACGAGCCGTCGCTTCTGTGCTTCTCCCCAGACAAAAATCCGGTCCGCCGTCAAGGGAAGAAAACCGATTTTATGGCAGAAAGCCCCGTGACATTCCACGTGTGACACCACGCCGTACTGTCGCGCCACTTGGCAGAACGCGTTCTTGAAAGGGAGCGTGTCCTCGTCGACCAACGCCGACTTGACACAAGGCGCCTCTCGAAAAAAATGGTGAGCCTGGTCGATTTCGAAACGGAGGCGCCCCAGAGAGACTTGAAAAAGTTCCTGCAATTTGGGCTTTAACAGTCGCTCACCGTCCAAATCGCCGAAGCGGCTTCCGACAAAAAGGGAGGCAGCTTCCAGTTGATCGATATTCGGTTGTGCCAACTTCTCGTAGGCCTTCCCCTTCTTTGCCGCGTAGGCGATCTGATAAAGGGGCACGCCGTGACTCAGTGCCCGGAGCACGGTGCGAGGGCCCGGGGCATTGCTGTAGAGGACCGAGCGGTCCGGTCCCAATTTCCGGAGAAGGTTTCTCACCTTTGGGAAATCGGAGAAAAGAACGGTCTCGGCCTTCGAAGGTTTTTGCGTGACCCAGCGCTGGGGCCAAAGCGAGTCCATCCACTTTGCGGGTCTCAAAGCCGCTTTCGGTGTTGCCTGAGCGGATGCGACTTGCAGATGGATCTGGGGATCTTGCGCGAGGGGAGTTCCAGGCAGGATCTCCGAGAGCATGGGACACTGAGGATCGTGGCCACTGTGAATCAGATAGAAATCAGCTCCTTCAAATTTCTTCCGAATCGATTTGAAAATCTCTGAATGAAACCTGGCATAAAAAAGGTAATCAAAGAGAACCTTCTTAAAGCACCACAAAAGATCGACCCCGCGATAGAGAAAGGGTTCTTTGGAAGAACCCTGCTTGAGTCCATCAAGAAGGACCTGGAAAGTCTCGTCATACAGGGCATCGGTACGTCGGGTGTCGATATAACCTTCAGGAAAGGAATCTGCCGGATTGGAACAAAAAGAAAAAACGTGATCGAAGCCGGCGAGCTTGACCGATACGGGTTTTTCAAGGACAGCGATTTTCATCAAAGCGGGATTACCAGGCCGTCCATCCCCCGTCGACCGGGAGATTGACACCCGTCACGAAGGACGAAGCATCTGAAGCGAGAAAAAGCACCGCCCCCCCCAATTCTTCCGGCTGCCCTACTCTGCCGATAGGAACTTTCTTTCGAAGCTTAGCGTGAAAATCCGAATTTCGCATAAGGAATTCTTCGGGTGGAAAAGGACCCGGACTGATTGCGTTCACCCGGATTTTTTGGCGTGCCAGGTGGCAGGCCGCATATCTTGTGAATTGCAGAAGCGCCGCTTTGGCCGCACCGTAATGTGGAGGATTGTTCATGCCGCTCTTTCCATAAATGGAAGGGTCAGGGCTTTGCGTTCCGTAGACCGAGGCGACGTGAATCACCGACGCCCCTCCGAGATTCTTCTGAGCCGCCCTTTCCAAAAGGGGTTTGAAAGCGTTAATCAAATTAAAGGCGGAAACCACACTCACCTCGTAAGCGTTTCTGAAATCATCAGGAGTCGCGTTCTCGAGCGTCCCGGTTTTCCCTTGATAGGCACAATGGACCAGGATGTCAAGCTTGCCATAATCTTTTTTGATCTTCGAAGCCCATTTTCGGATTGCACGCTCATCGGTCACATCAAATGGAACGTGAGTAAAATTCGGACCCGAAAATTTCAATTTTGAAGTGTGGGAATTCACCATCACATGTGCTCCCGCCCCGGCCAGGCTTTTTGAAATAGCAGAACCCAGGCGCCCCGTCCCACCGGTGACCAGTGCCACCCGCCCCTCCAATCGAAATGAGTTTAAGATTGTTTTTGCAGCCATCGCGTTGGATCCGTCAGTTTTTCGGGGGCCGCCCCCAATTCCGCTTCAACCATTTCACATTCCTCCTCCGCCAACGGATTTCTTTGAAATAACTTCAGATTCGTTTTCAGCTGCGCCACGGACTCCACTCCAATGACCAGGCTATCCACCCACGAATGAGTTCGGACATAGGCAATGCAGAGATCTGCACGACTTTCACGGCCGAAGCGCTCCACTAAGGCATCAATTTTTCGCCGCCAAATTTCGATCTTTTCTCCCGTCACTTCTTCAGACACCGCGCAGTCCGAGACGAGGAGCCCCTGAAGAAAAGGGCTCCTTGCATACACGTGAACATCCGAACGTCGTTGAATCGCCTCTGAGATTTCGGGAGATTTCCACCGGCGGGCCAAAAGATTGAAAGGAATTTGGAGAAAACGGACATCCGGATCTTGAAGCGCTTCGCAGGCCTCCTTCGGGGAGAGGGCTGAACACCCCAGCGACCCAATCAGTCCCTCTGAGCGCCATTCAAGCAATCGTTTCCAGATCATCCCTCGATGAGACCGTCGATGTTGCCATCGGTGAAGCAAAACCACCGGCAAGCGGGGAAGACGAAGTTCCCGGCAGGAGCGGAAAAGGCTGGCATCGACCGCCGACGAAATCTGATAACTGTCGGACCCCCCCTCCAACTCCATCAAAGGGTCCAGCTTGGTGATCACCGTGACTCGATTCTTCCAACTTCCCTCAAGGGCGAGGCCCACCCGCTTCTCGGCCTCGCCGTATCCTCTCGCACAATCAATTTGGTTCACACCTCGACCGATCGCTTCGTGGACAATCCGGATGCTTTCATCGAGCGAGGGCTGGCCCGTCTCATTAACAATTCCGTATTTCATTCCCAATTGGACTGTCCCCAATGTCATCTCACTCTGGAGAAAAGAATTCTTCCTTCGCAATGGCATCTGCTTCATTCGGGAGTCTGAGTGATCGAGGAGCCGTCCGCAAAGATCATAGGCTGAAATCTTGACGGGGTCTTGGATCCCTTCGAAAAGGGAGGCCAAAACGCGGAAATCTTCCAAATCGTCCAGCGTGCAGCGCAAATGACTCGCGTTTACCTTCCAGCTCTTCGGAACAAAGCCCGTGTTTGAAAATTTCCTCTTCATCCAGGGCGTCACGTGTTCCCAGTCCTCACTAGAAAATCCCTCCTTCGCGGCCTCGCGAAGAACTTTCACCGTGAAAACTTCCACGGCCATTCCATACGGTAAGGGAGAGGTCGGGTACATGGTGGTGAGATATTCGGATTTTCTTCGAAGAAGTTCGGCCATAGCTTCCTCAATCATCGGTCCGTCCGGAAAAACATTGTCGGCGGTCAAACGCACGACAAGGTCCTCAGGCCGCATCGCTTGACTGGCTCCGACAAAACGAGCCAGCACATCCGTCAAAGGTCCTCGATAGACGGCGATTTGATGACGCGTCAATTCTCTGACCAAAGGGTCGTCGCTTGGGTCTGTCGAGGTGGCCACGACGAGCGGAAGACCCTTGTTCGATGCCCTCCTCGCTGCGAGCACCACCGTACTCAATTCCCCCAAAGGAAGCAATGCTTTCCCGGGCAGGCGCGACGAAGACATTCGAGCTTGAACGATGATTCGTTGATTCATTCTTTCTGCTTTCCGGCCGATGAACGCGGACCCCACTCCGGCAAGGCCTCATAACCTTGACCCGCATCCACCAATTCTCCCAGGAAACGCGAAAACCGGATCTTTCGATAAGAGGGCGGCGGGGCTTGAACCGCGCGTCCCAAGACCAAGTCAAGTGACCACTCCACGTCCCTAAACCCGCACAGGGTCCGGGCCGCCGCAAGACTGGAAAACCGGGGATTGATTTCCAGCAATCGGACCCCCTTCCTCGTTTTTCGCACCTGGATGTTAAAACTCCCGCTTGCGGCCACGACCTGAGCGATTTTCAATGCATAATTTTTGACTTCCGGCTCATCCACCGTCTCTGCAAAAAGGGAAGTGCCTCCGTAGCCCAGCTTTCGTCTGAAAGTGATGAGACGATGCCCCCCTCCCTGGGAAAAAACGCCGACTGAATATTCTCCCTCCGAATCATCCATGAAAGCCTGAATGAGCGGTTCCTTCGCCTCTTCCAAAAAGAGATCCAGCGCACGCTGATTTCTCGCCACTCGCAGGCTTCGGGATCCCCAGGAGTGTCGTTCCTTCACGACCAAGGGGAACCCCGTTTCCTTCACGACGCTTTGGACCACTTTTCGGTTCAAACCGTCCGCGAAAGGCGCAAGTTCCACCTTGCCCGATAACGCCTTCATGCATTCCAATTTGTCACCGTAGATCTTCACCCAACCGGCCGGCTGACAAACAACGGGGACGCCGGATGAAAGGTGGCCCGGCGCTTGGAGACGACTCAATCTGTCAATTTCAGCCTCAGAAGCCGGAATCACCGCATCGATTCCAAGACTTCGACACAACCGCTCTAGGGTCGGGACATAATCCGACTCAAGGGCCGCTGGAACGGAATGAAAGCTTTCGACGAACAAGGCCCCGACCCCCGTCTCCGACTGGTCGCATCCGAAACACTCGACCGGACCCGAACTGAGGCGAAGAGCCTTCACCAGGGTTTGCCCAAGGTCTCCGCCGATGGCCGTGACTAACACTCGAAGCGGCCGGCTCATTGCGGGATCCGCTCCTGGATGGCTTTGACCACCCTCGCCGCGCCTTCGCCATCGACGAGCTGCCTCTGTATGGCGGAGATCCGAGCCCGCCCTTTCTCATCCTGAACGAGTTGATTCAAGGCTTCGCCAATCTGGGCTTCCCGGACTCTCTCCCACCACCCCAATGAATATCCCACTCCCTTTTCGTGGATCGCCTGGGCTGCAAGCCGTTGGTTGTCAGCCGCAACAATCACCAATGTGGGTACTCCCATGAAAGCCAACTCACAGCAACTCACGCCGCCCGCCGAGAGGGCTAGATCCGAGCGCGCCATGATTTCCGAAAAATCCGTCACTTGGGTTTTGACGGAAACAGGAAAATGGGATTTTTTCACAAGTGCTTCCAGTTCGCTGCGATGGGGATAAGTCGCGCCAATCACCACTTCGACCTCCAATGGATTCGAGTGCACGAAATCCAACGCTCGAACCGCTCGGCAGGTGAGATTTTCCAAATCGCTTCCGCCGAAGGTCACAAGCAACCGGAGGCCCTTCTTCCGTTCCGAAAGATGCTTCCTGTCTTTCCATTTCAAAAACTCGCGTCGAAGAAGAAGGTATTTCGTTCCCAGCAGGAGTTCGGTATGAGCTAATCGATTCTGATAAAACCGTTCGCTCGCGTGAAAGTTGTAATTCAAAACAATGTCGGCTACGTATTCACCCGCATGACCGTTGTCATCCAAGAACAAAAGAGACGCCCCGGATGCCTTCATCTGTTTTTGATAGGAAGCGCCGAAATGATATCCATCCACGACCACCCAAGAAGAACCCAGTCGATTGACATAGGACAAGGCTTCGGCTGCGTCCTGCAAACTCCCGGGCTCAGAGACCAGTGGAATCACTTCCGCGTTCTCACTCTTCAGTCTCCTCACAAGCGAGGGAGGAAGTTGTTGAGTTAAAAATAGGGCCTCACCCCCAGCGTCTTGCCATGCCTCGGCCAAGGCGAGGCATCGCATTACGTGTCCGGTCCCGATGGAATCGCCTGCATCGGCCCGGATGAGAAGCTTGGGAGTATTTTTCAAGTCAACGCCTCCGCACCGTTTTCTTCTCTTCCTGCTCTGCCACCACGTCTTTGACCGAGGAAATAACGTATTCCTGCTCGTCATCCGTTAAATCAGGAAACATTGGTAGCGAGATGATTTCCTCGTAAGCCTGCTCGGCTACCGGACACAGTCCCGGGTGAGTACCAAAATGTTTTTGATAATAGGGGTGGAGGTGAACCGGAATGTAATGCACGTTCACGCCGATTCCTTTTTCTCGAAGCGCCTTGAAGACAAAGGCCCGATCCGTTCCGAGCTTCGAGCGATCGAATCGGACGACATAAAGATGATAAACGTGAAGCGAGGTAGGCAAGAGGCCGAGTGGCTTCACGCCCGAGAGAGGTCGAAAGGCTTCGTCGTAGCGCTCGGCAATTTCCCGACGGCGCGCGATCCATTCGGGAAGCCGCTTCAATTGACTCAACCCCAAGGCACACTGGATATCCGTGATGCGATAGTTAAATCCCAAGTCGGTCATTTCATAGTACCAAGTGCTTTGTTTCTGCCGGAGCGCCTCGTCGCTTGCAATCCCGTGATTTCTAAAAAGCCGTATCCGGTCCGCCCACTCATGTTTTGAAGTCACGACCATCCCCCCTTCCCCCGTGGTGATGTGTTTGACCGCGTGAAAACTGAAGGCCGTCAGATCGGCCAGCGTGCCCACATTTCGGCCGTCGTATTTTGCTCCGAGAGCGTGGCAACTGTCTGCAATCAGAAGAAGTCCATGCCGATCCGCGATTTCTCTCAAGGCCCGATAATCGCAGGGCTGGCCCGCGTAATCCACCGCGAGAATGGCTTTTGTTCGAGGAGTGACTACGGCTTTCGCTTTTTCGGGATCGAGGAGCAAGGAACCAGGGAGGACATCCGCAAACACCGGTTTCCCTTCCTGATAGACCACCGCGTTCGCGGAAGCGGCAAAGGTGATGGGAGGGACGATGACTTCATCGCCGGGCCCAATTCCTGCCGCGAAACAAGCGGCGTGCAAAGCAGCGGTCCCGTTTGCGACGGCCACTCCCTCGCGGGCTCCGCAAAATTCGCTGACGGCTTTTTCGAATTCCTCGATCTTGGGGCCTTGGGTGATCCGTCCGGCTTGCAGCACCTGAGTGACGGCCTGAATATCTTTAGGGTGTATTGAATGGCGGGCGTACGGGATGGAACGCTTCAAAGTTCTTTTTCCACCATCCGTTTCATCTCGTGAACGCTCAGCCAAAGGTCATTCTTGTCACTCGTGTAGGCGCTGGGGATTTCTCCAACCGAAATTTTTTTGGGAAGCTTTTTCTTTTGGAAAATCACGGGCGGGCGCAGGACAAAGCGGTCCTTCGACTCGGTTGCGTAAACGCGCTCGTTTTCCGTGACGAGAGTTTCATGAATTTTCTCACCCGGGCGGATCCCGATCACTTTGAATTTGAGCCGGCCGTTCCCACAAACCGCCTTAGCCAGATCCACGACGCGGAGGCTTGGCAGCTTGGGAACAAAAATCTCGCCACCGGTCATTTCTTCAAGGCTTCTGAGGACGAACCTCACGCCCTGGTCAAGCGTGATCCAGAAGCGCGTCATTCGTTCATCCGTGATCGGAACGATGCCGGTTTTTCGACATTCCAAAAAGATGGGTACGACGCTCCCTCTTGATCCGAAGACGTTGCCGTACCGAACAACCGCAAACTTGGTCCCGTGGGGCGAGTAATTGTTGGAGGCGATCAACATCTTCTCGGCACATAATTTGGTGGCTCCGTAGAGATTGATGGGATTGGCTGCCTTGTCCGTGCTCAAGGCAATGACCTTGTCCACTTTTTGATCGATGGCCGCATTGATGACATTTTCCGAGCCGATCACATTGGTCTTCACCGCCTCAAAAGGATTGTATTCGGCGGTCGGCACGATCTTGAGGGCCGCTGTGTGAACGACAAAATCCACACCGTTGAAGGCTTGATGCAACCGGTTTGAATCTCGCACATCTCCCACAAAAAACCGAAGGCATGAATTGTGGAAGTCCTTGCGCATTTCGTGCTGCTTCATTTCATCGCGGCTGTAGATAATGAGTTTCTTCGGTCGGAAGTGTTTCAGAACGTGTTTCGTGAAGGCCCGGCCGAAAGAACCGGTCCCACCTGTGACCAAGATGACTTTTTGATTCAAGAAACTCATGCTCGGCTCTTCGCTCCCACCTTGCCCGTTGCCTCTTCCGTTAATTTCAAAGTTTCGATGGATTCCCATTGGATGGGCTTGCCTCTGGGAATGGTTCGACTCGCCCTCTTGCCGAGAATGTGATCGTAATGCTTGGGCGCCAATCCCAAGGCCGGCCGAATGATTCGGATGTTCTCCTTGCTTAAGACCTCACCGGCTTTAATCTCTTTGACTGCATAGATAGAACGGCGGTAAAGAAGAGAAGTTTTTTCCTCCGGCGTAGGTCCATAGGTTACTTGCCCAAGCGCTTCCCACGCTCTCATCGATTCCTCCACCAATTTCTTCATTTCCTCTGGCTCGATGGAAAAAGCCGAGTCCACTCCCCCGTCAGACCGCTTGAGCGTGAAATGCTTTTCAATCACCGTCGCCCCCAGACTCACGGCCGCGATCGAGGCGCCGATTCCGACGGTGTGATCTGAGATGCCCACTTCGACACCAAAACGCCTTCGTAAGTCGGACAAAGTTTGCAGATGAAGAGCCTTGGGTGGCGCTGGGTAACAACTCGTACATTTCAGCAAGATCAAATCCTGACAGCCTGCTCCACGGGCAGTTTCGATGGTCTCCTCAAGTTCCTCCAAAGTCGCCATGCCCGTTGAAATGATCAAAGGTTTTCTCGTTGAAGCCGCTCGACGGATTAAAGGCAGGTCGATATTCTCAAACGAAGCGATTTTGTAACAAGGCACGCCGTGGGATTCCAAAAAATCGACCGACGAAACATCAAACGGGGTACTGAATCCGATCAGGCCGAGCTTCCGGCAACGGCCGAAAATAGTTTTGTGCCACTCCCAGGGAGTGTGCGCCTCCTGATACAGACGATAAAGGGACTTCCCGGCCCAAAGGCTTTTCGCATCATTCACCATGAATTCGCCTTCCGAAACATCGAGCGTCATCGTATCCGCCGTGTAGGTTTGGATTTTCAAGGCCCCCACACCGGCGCGGGCCGCCGCTTCCACGATGGCCAGCGCCCGTTCGAGAGATTGGTTATGATTGCCCGACATCTCGGCCACCACAAGGGGCGGATGCGAGAGACCGACCCTCCGGTCCCCAATCTGAATCTCATCCCTCTTACCCGGTTGATTTGTCTTCTTGTCGCTTGTCATCTTACCCAATTTCTTTGGAAGCAATAAGTTACATATAATAACAAAGTCAGACCCATTTTCCAATCAAGTCCTCGCCATGCCTTAGTGAGCTTAAAAGAGGGAATAGAGCGCTGTCAGACCGAAGTCAGCCTGACGACGTCTTGCGGGAAATGGAGTAAATCTTGTTATTGGAAAGGCTTGTGAAAAGGTTGCATTTCTTCCCATCGTTCCAACGATAGGAATGAAACGTATAAATCTGAACATCCTCGAATCCAGCTTTCCTCAAAAGACCCGAAAGATGCCTTGGATGAATGCCGTCGTGGTGAAGATTTTGGTGCTCGGCAAGCCGGTGGAGTTCTTCATCAGAAAGCGATTCCAGCTCCTTCGCGGCCAACTCCTCTTGGTCACGGCCTGGAGTCCATCGGCCAAAAACTTTCAAGAGGATCGGATAAACCAGGAGGGCCTTCGTGAGTCTCCGACGCCACACGTCATAGCGGGCAAAGTAGACATTGTTGTCATAATCGCTCAAGAAAAGACCGCCGGGTTTCAAGACCCGGGAAATTTCTGAAAGGGCTCGGTCCAGATGCTCCAAGTGATGAAGGGCCGAGGAACACGTCACGAGGTCAAAACTTGCCTCGGGAAAGGGAAGTTCATAGACCGAGGCCTTTTGGACATTCTGGCAATACCGGCCTGAGAGTTTGAGCATCTCGGGTGAGATGTCAATGCCGTGAAGACTCTCGGGTTGAACGAAATCTTTCAGAACCGACAAATAGAGACCGACCCCACAGCAAACATCGAGGACTTTCGAGTCGGGCCTCCGAATGATCGTGGAAAGGATCCGCCGGATCCTCGCCTTGTTTCCTTCGTCGTGGATCCGAACCGTGCGTTCATAATTCGAAGCGGCTCGATTGTAATAGATCTCATTGATCTTTTCTGTTCGAGACATAATTTCTACCATTTTAACATGCCTGGTTTTTTTGCCTCATTCTTTTCTTCTCCGCGGCCAGTTGCCACACCCGGAAGGCCGCCTCCCAAATGACGCGCCTCGAGATCTTGGACTTCCCCTGGGTCCGATTCGCGAAAACAATCGGGATTTCAAGGACACGAGCGTTTTGCATCAGCGATCGGAATTTCAATTCGATCAAGAAGACGTATCCTTCCGACTTCGGTAAGGGAACCAAAATCCTCTCCAAAAGCGTCCGTCTGAAGCAATGAAAACCGTTTGTCAAATCGTGCAGGTCCAACCCGATGATGGTTCGGGCGTACCAGTTTCCGAATCCGCTGATGAGTTTACGTGTCCACGGCCAGTTCACCAGCTGCCCCCCGGGCGCATAGCGCGATCCGATCACCAGATCATAATCCTTCATCTTCCGGATCATTTCCGGGATGGCGCTAGGCGGGTGTGAAAAATCGGCGTCCATCGTGACGATGTAATCAAAATCCATTTGGAAAGCCCACTTGAAACCGTCCAAGTAGGCCTTCCCCAGTCCCAGCTTACCCGGTTGATGAAGGGCATGAATCTCGGCACGCTCTCGGCCGAGCTGATTGGCGATTTCCCCGGTTCCATCCGGAGAATGACTGTCGACGATCAGGATGGAAACATCCGATCCTTTTGTGTGTGTTTGAATTTCATTGACGAGGGGTCGCACGTTGTCCTTTTCGTTGTAGGTAGGGACAATGACGAGCGTTTTCATGGAGATAGATTTTCACCTGACTTTGAGTGCTTCAAATCAAAAAGGATGAAGTCTTTTTTTGTGGAGATTTGTTGGAAATGACCCTGGAGGTATTCCGAAAATTCCTTCTCCCTGAAAAACTCTTCCCGGTTTGAAGCTACGAAATAGTCAGCTCCCTCTCTTCTTAAAAACTCAAGCCACAATCGCGCCTCTCCTCGGGCTTGCTCGATGGCCAATCGACGTTCCGGACTCAACCGACCCCACTGAGTTACCATATATTTGGGCCTGAAGTCTTTCTGCCGGGCCAGGTAAAAAGGCCAGCCGTTCCGGTCACAATAGTAAAGGAGATCGGGCGCACTCCCGCGGGCTGCGATGAGCGTCTTATCCGGAGGCACCATTTGCCGAACCTCCTGTGCCACTTCGATAAGATTTTCGTCCTCTTTGGGATTGGACCTTAGCGGGTGAATAAAAGCCCTGACGGAAAACAAAAGGAAGGCGAGGGTAAAAAAACCACAAAAGGCAGCCGGGGCTTTTCCGGCCCGACCGGGAGCCAACCGGGCTAAACCTTCCCGGGCCGCCTCAAAGCCCATCCCCACGAAGACCGAACCCACAGGCACCAGAGGAAGGGTGAAGAAATTTTCGTTGATGACTTTATCGGAGAGGGGAACAAAATAAATCAAAACGGAAGCGAGCCAAAGGCACAGAAAGGAACGTTCGGGAAATGCGCGGGAGGAAAAAAGACCCAGTATAAAAAAACTCAGCCCGATCGGCGTGAAATCCATCCGGCTCACGATATCCAAAAACTTTTCATAGAAAGCACTCCCAAAGAAATGGTCCGTGAGTCCACGCTTTACAAAATTGCCCTGCATCGACAGGTCATAATAGATGTGGTCATAACGGGAGGCGGCCACATGGGCATACCCGTACCAAGCCAATGGTAAAATCAGGGAAGCTAGAAAATAAATAAGAAATTTTCGATTCAACGGAAAACGGGGCCCGAAGCGGACAAAAAATAGATATCCAACCGGGAGGTAAAGGTGCGCCAGATGAAGTCGGGCGAGGACCGCGACCCCCATCAACCATCCGGAAAGGATGAACGGCCCTCCCCCCTCCCGATCGAATCCAATGAGAAGCCCGTAGAGACTCGCCAGCGAAAAAAACATCGCGCAAGCCTCATTCATGAACGATTGACCGTAGATCACGTTGACGGGAGAAAAGGCATAAACAAAGGTGCTGACCCTTGCAATTCGCTCACCCCAGAGACGCTTGACCAGCCCATAGAAGAACGGGATGGAGGAAACGGAAAAAAGGACCGCCTGGAAGCGTCCCCAAAAATCAAGGCTGCCTCCTCCGAGCCTGTGCAGGAGTGCCGCCACGAGCGAGGCTAAAGGATAAGACAGGAGGTGAAGTCCCGGCTGACCATTGACGAGGATATTGACCTTCACATTCAAAAGATCCCGGAACCCTTCCCGCTCCATGAACCGGGCCATCATCGCCCACACGGTCTGATACGAAGAAAAATTTCCAAGCAGGGGCTTGGTGATGGCGAGGGACCGGATCAAAGCTGAAAAAACGAGAACGAGTATGATGAAACTATTCATCCCTTGACCCCCGCAAAGGCGCTGCGACGCCGCCCTCCACACAGCTGAAGAAGGATCAAGAGAACGAGTGTGACCAAAAAACTCCCGCCCGAGATAAGGTAAAGAAGGCTTTTGTTTTTTTCTGTGTAACCGACGAGCATCTGCTTGCTGCCCGCTGGAACGGGAAAGGCCTTGAGGCAGGGACCCAATGGGATGGGTTCCAATGTTTGGCTCGAAACATGAACCTTCCAGCCAGAATAGTTTTGCTCGCTCACGACCGCATAACCACCGTCGAGTGAATGCATATTAAAAACGTATTCCCCCTCCGTCATTTTTAAAACTTCAATGGGGTGTATATCGGAGGCTGAAAACGGAGCATCAATCCGAGCGACATGAAAAAAACGAGGCAGGACTGATTCATTCTGGTAAAGCCGGACGTCGCCTTCTTGGTCCACCAGTTTCCATCCACTTGCGTTGAGCTCTTCATGAGTGAAAAGGTATTTCACATTCAGCTGATCGAGAATTGACTTATTTTTCTCAAGCGTCTCCCGCCGGGCCGGTCGCGCAAAGAGTGAATCGTCCACTCCTCCCCAGTCCCCGAGATACTCTTTATATTCTCGCATGGCGAGCGGCGAATAAATCCCTGTTTCGGCAATACCCCAGAGCATGTTTTGATTGGCCAAGTAAGGAAAATTTCCCGACTTCCAAGGTTCGAAATTGAGAACGTGGGTCCGGAAAAGACTCTTGTCTTCTCGAAGACGCTGAACCAGTCGGGATTTTGTTTCCACCAGCGAGTAAGGGTACAAGTCCGTCCGAATATGTCGGGTCGTATAATAACACAAGTCAAAAACCAGCACGGCGACCAAGGCGAAAGATGCCTTTGTTCCTCTTTTCCATCGAAAAAGCAGGACCCAGATTCCCGTTTGAAGACCGAAGAGGAGAACCGGCATCCAAACTTCCCGTCTTTGAACGGAAGAGAGCCTGAGGAAAAACCGAAAATAGGCATCGATCTTTTGCCGGTAGATCTCCATGGAAAGCGGGTGGAAAGGTTTCCCGTAAATTTTCTCATGCACGTAAGTTTCAACCTGCGCTGAGAGTGGGGCTCTATAATGAAGCAGAACCCAATGGCCGACCACGATGCCAGCGGTTACGGCAAAGAAAAGAAGGCTTATCGAGATGGCGGCCTTTTGGGCGCTCATCCGGTCGCCTCGACAAACCCACGCGTGCTCAATCCCATACGCGGATACGACCGACAAGGCAAAGGCGCTAAAGAATAAAAATTTAGCCGGCACCCGGAAAAAATAAATTTTGAACGCACGCACGATCAAAAGATAGAGCGGACTGAATCGTCCCAGAGCCAGCAGAATCGATACCGCGAAAAGAATCCACCACGTTCTCTCCACAGAAGCTTTTTTCCGATAAAGGCTCACGAACGCAAAGAAAAGACCCGGCATTCCCACGTAGAACCCCCCGCGCAGGAAACCCGTCCAATCAGGATAGAGCAGAGTCATCCCGACCAAGGGAGAAGCCGAGCCCTCATACGCCAGCGCTTCCACCGCCGAGGCGCGAGCAGAGTAAAGAGAAAGCCGGAGCATGGGGACCCACTGGACCGCTGACATCGCCGCCCCCAGAATTAAAGTCAGCAAAATCAAAGGAAGGCTGGAACGCCAACGGGCGGTCCTCCTTGCTCGTAGAAAATAATACAAGACGGTGAACCCGATGCAATAAACGGCGACTTGCTGATAGCCTGCAACTATCTGAAGCGCGAAAACCACCCCGAGTCCAAGCGCACTGCGCCAACACCGATGGACAATGATTCGATCCGTCAAGATCAACGCCAAGGGAAACCACACCGTCACGCGCTGCGAAGTGATGTTGTAGAAGAACCCGGCATTCGTCGAGCCGAAAAGAAAAATGAGGGTGGAAAAAAAAGTGGAGAAGGAAGAAAGGCCCAGCGAGCGGAGGTAACTGTAGAAAAAAAGCGTCGCGATCGCATAATGAAAAAGCACTTCGTAGTTATAGGCCCAACGAAGAGGCAGAAAATAAAGAAACGCGAGATTGGGGAGATAGAAGGCGCCGATTTGGCCTTCCGCGAGAAGGGGGAATCCACTGTGGATCAAGGAGGTCCACCAAGGAAACCGGAAGGAACGGATCTCGTTCTGCAAGAAATGAGCAAAGGGATAATGCTGCACCAGGTGGTCCCCGCTCAAGAAAGCGGATCGGAGGATCACGAGGTCCCACAAGACAAGCCCTACCAGCAGGAGAAGAATCCCTAAATACTTGGCGTCAGTCTTTGATCCGGTAGAGTCCATAACGTAATTTTTGTCCTTCAAAAACCGTATTTCTTTCGCCCAAGAATTCAAAGTACTTCTCCGGCGTCGCTTGAAATCCCCATTCATGGAAAAGGGCCGGGGTGTGATCCTTGAGGAAGGCATCGACCGTCAAAAGATGGGTGATGCCCTTCTCCTTTAAAAAATGGAGACCCTCTTCTGAGGATTGAAACTTCGACAGATACCCCGTTTGGCGGCGGAACATGTCTTCCCGTATCATTTCAGGCTTAAAATAAAATCCCCGGATCTCCTGACTCAGGATTCGCGCTTGAGTTTGAACCTTTTCATTGACCAGTTCCGAGGCAGGGTAACTCCTTTCATTCTCTTGCAAAAAATCCGTCGAAGACTGAATCCCAAGGGCCGCCGGCAAAAGTTTCCATTCGTACCGAACCAACGAAACCCCCTGAAGAGCGACAAACCCGCTGAAGATGAAGGCCGCTGAGCGGGCAAATAAAGTGGGCTTCCGCTCCCCCATTCCCCATCCTTCGCAGATCTTCGCGAGTAAAAGAACTAGAAACGGGATCAAGGGAAACAAAAACCGCTGGTTTTGAGGCCCTAAGAACCAAAAGGAAACCCCGATCCCAACAAAAAGAAGCAGCTGGATGAAAACTTTTTCTTTCTTCAAGGGCAGCAAGACCAGTCCGGGAAGAAAAGCCAAATAGATCGGGCCCAATTGGTTCCCCCTTCCTCCAAAGGCCTCGGGTGCCATCGTTAAATGCCAAGGCAGCAGTAAAAAATTGCGAAGCCCTTTTCCCAACCCGTGTTTGGCGAGGTTGTAACCCACCTCGAGACTCCCCGCAGACCTTTCAAAGTAGGGGTAAACGGGATTGCCTGTATCCCAATAGGAACGCAGGTACCATACGCCCGAGAAAAGAAAAATTCCAAACAGCCAAAGTCCCAAGTGACCCAACTCATTTTTTAGGTTCCGTGAGTCAAGAAAGCTCACAAGGACCCACCAGATTACGGCGGCCGCAATGTAAATCGCCGAAATCAGCTTGATACTGAGGGCGAATCCGAAAAGGGCTCCTGATAAAAAAAACCAAGGTTTTTTTTTCTGCTCCAAACTCTTTGAAAGCGCAAGGAATCCCATCCAAATGTACACGGCCATAGCCGCGTCGTTGGAAGCAGTGGGCAGTTGGTGAAAGATACCGGGTGTGATAAGAAAAAGAACGGCGGGAAGCCAACGCAGCGCCCCCGGCAAGAGAGTGGCCGTGCCCGCCACGAGGCCCAAGGCGCCCGCGATTCCGACCACCCAATGAAACCATTGGGCGGCTGACGCCCCATCGAGGAGAAGCCCCAGGGTGTAAAGCATTTCCATGAAAAAAGGTGACGTCGAATTCGCCGTGTAAGGAAGATAGGTTATGGCGTGTTGCTTCACAAACACCTGAGGAAGTCCCAAGTGGTAACAAAGCGGGTCTCCCCCGTAAGCCGGGAGAAAAATCAAAACCCCATTCATGAGGGTCAACAGAAAAAAGAGTGAAAACGTGAGCCGGCGAACTACGTTCTTCTGCCGAAACTCACTTACTATTCCTTCGCGGACCTGGAGGCAGAGGTTACAAAGAGAATGGTGAAAGAACCAAAGGCCGTAGACCAGGATGACCCAAGCGAGCGGCCGATAAAGAAGTCCGCTCCATCCAAGGATCAAAATCCCATATGTCATGATCCCCCACCCGGAGACCGCGGCAAACACCCCCTGCTCAAGACCGCTTAAAACGGAAATCCCGAGAACCCGTAGGAACTCTTTTCCAACGGCGATTCCCAGCACCGCAAAGAGGAAACAACCAAGCCAGCCCATGCTCATCCCAACAAGGCGGGAAGAACCACCCGCAGGCCATACTGCCAAAAAACAAATAGAGACCAGCTCAACAGGAGGATTTTTAAAAACTCATTCCAGCCCTTCATCGCGCGGGGCGGTTCGCTTTCAGAACGTATTGATTGAGAAAAGGAAGTCCGAGGAAACCCGGAACGAAATAACGCAGCGACGCGAAAAGACCGACGCCCGCCACCAAGGCTGCGCTTTCGTAGGGTTTGAAAAGAAAAATCAGGGCTGAATCCCTTGTCCCCATCCCGGCGAGGGTGAGCGGGATGAGACCCACTAAAATCGCCAAAGGGACGAGACGGAATACGTGAAAAAGCGAAACCTGAGAATGGAACGCGCGGAAGATCATATAGAACTGCAGAATGTGCACGAACCAAAGAAAAATCGAGAGCCCAATGATAAAAAAAAGGAGGCCTGGATTCTGCCGAATTTCTTTCAAGTAATGGTGCGTGTCCAGCAGAAATTCACGGATTTTTTTAAAAATCTTATTTTTTTCGAAAAAGGAAAAAGAGACCCACTTTTCTAGATCGACCCAATAAAGAATGGGGAAAATCCCAATGACCGTGGCGGCAAAACCCAGTCCCGTCAAGCTCGCTGAATCCCATCTTGCAGAGAAAAGAACGCCGGCTAAAATCACGACCCCGAGCGAAGCCAGATCGATATACTTTTCAAAGAAAACCACGTTCATCCCGCGTTTCAAATCCATCCGCCCCTCTTTTCCGATAAAGTAGGCCTTCGAGAGATCCCCCACGCGGGAAGGAAGAAGGATGTTGAGGGCATTGGCTGAAAGGGTCAGCTTGATGGATTCGCCTAGTCCCATCACCGTTTGGGAACGGATCATCAGAGTCCATCGATAAGCGGTCAGTGTAATTTGGGGAATGAAAAAAAGCACGGCCAGCGTGAAAAGCCAAGGGTCCACCTGAGCGAGATGAGATTTGAATTGATTGAAATTGATCCGGGAAAAAATGAGGCCCATGATCAAGATCGAAAGGAGAAAAGCGATGAACTTTTTCATGGGATCGTTTGCTTCCAAACGGCGCTGCGCTTCTCATTGAGTTCCCTTGCGACCGCCGAAAGGTCCAGCCACCTCTGAAGGCTGCCGGACTGAAACGGCTGGCTCGTGGCCATGTAGGCAAAGGTGGCGTCGCTGGCAATCCATAAAGACTTAAGCCGGATGGCGGGATCGTCCAAATGAAAGGTCCATTGCACGGAGGGAGGGCTGTTGAATGAAAAAAGCTTGGAAAAACGAAGGGGGAATTTTTTCTTCGGTCGAAGAATGGCCTTTCCTTGTAGGATCCGCCTCGTGAAATTGGCGCTCAGAAAACGGCCCATCGCGAGGAGGAAGATGCGAAAAAGAAGAAAGCTCCAAGGAGAGAAGACAAGATCCCGGTGTTCGTAGCAATGGCCATCGATTCGAATCTCCTCTTCTTCAATAGAAAACTCGTTTCTTGAAATCACCTGAGACGTGAACTTCTTCGCTCCCCCCGTCTCGCCCACGAGGCCCGAATCACAATAAACCAGATCCTTCCCCTTGAAGATTTTCGTCACTCCCCCTTTGGCAAGCGAGATCACTCCGTAATAACTTCCTGAATTTTTGACCACGAGACCGGCCTCTTTGAAAATGCGGGTGAAGGGTTCCTTCTTTGAGGGAGACGCGGTGTTAGGTCGAGGCGAGAAATCCCTATAGGCCTGGAGAAAATTATAGACGTAGTGACAAAAAATTCGATCGTCCTCCAAATAACTCCGTCTCCTTCTCTCAACGGCCTCGAGAAAAAGATCGGCCATCGAAACCGCGACTGGAAGCTGGGATCCCAGCAGTTCGAAGCCGTGTGGGAGAAAATGAAACGTATTCCGGCTGCCGTACTCACCGCCGAAACTCCCGTCCGGGTGTTGAAAAAAAGAGCTAAATTGAATGGCGCGCGAAAGCGGCTTCAGGACTTTTTCATCCTTGGACTTTTGATGATACTTGGCGAGAAAGTCGATCGTGAAGGTCAAGTATCCCGGATCGCAGCCTTCGTATTCGGGAAACCAGCCCTCGGCCGTTTGAAGCCCAAGGAGATGATTCAGCTTCTCATTGGCCGCGCGCTTGAAAAAAGAATCGCCCGTGACCAAAAAGACGTTAAAAAGGGCCAAGACGATGAGCGCCTTGTGGTTCGAAAGAACCCCGGATTCATCAAAACCCTCGCGGGCCAAGTAAGTACCTCTCTTTTTGAAAAATTCGAAGAAGGAAGTCTCTTTGATTTCGAGTAAAAGACAAGCCTCTGTGCAGGCATACAGGGAAAAGGCAGCCGCCCCGGTGGCTCGCTCAAAAGGAAAGTAATCGTCACAAGAGCCATCGGGGTGAGACGAACGCTCAGCAAACTGAATGCCTGCGATCACCAGCTCTCGGAGCCGGTCCGAGTGGTAAAACGGATTTTCGGTGTGATCGATAAGGTAGGCCAACGCTAAGGGAAGAACACCCTCCTGGTACATCCCACTCGGGAAATCGCTTGTCCGATAGTGCCAATAAGCCCGGTCCATGCAGCCATAGGTGGAACTCGCCTGATTGCGGTCCATCAATTCCAGAAGATGAGGAAGGTATCGGAGCCCTTCCCGAAGATAAAGTTCCCTCTCAGCCACGGTTCTGGTAGGCGACAATCAGATCGGCGATGAGGCCCAGCGACGCGAGAAGAACCGCGGTGACAAAAATCATGATGTCGGATTCCTGGAGAGAGGCGGTCGTGGAAAAACTGTAACACGACTTCAATAGAGAAAAGACGAGCAGGAAAAAAGCGAGGGGCATGAAGATTCGAAGGGGCTTGAAATACATCACCATGCGCAGGACCGTGGCCAGATAAGCCAGCGTGTCCTTGACCGGATGAAACTTAGAGTGTCCGATCCGTTTCCGATATTCGGTGGGAACGTACTTGACCGCGTAGCCATTCGCAAGAAAGGCCAGCGTCATCGTGGTCACACAGGAAAACCCGTCGGGCAGCACCCAAAGGTACTTCATCATGATGTCCTTCTTAAAGGCCTTGAGACCCGTGTTGAGATCCGGGATGGGGGTACTAGTGAGGTAGCAAGCCAGCTTCCGAATGAGCCACTTGGCGGGCGTGCGGAGCCACTTGAGCGTGCCCTGTTCGCTGGTCCGCGCCCCATTGACTTGGTCGTATTCCGGAAAGTAGGACAAAAGTTGGGGGATGTCCGAAGCCGTGTAGGAACCATCTCCATCCAACATCACGATGATCTCGCCCTTGGCCTCCCGAATTCCCGTGCGCCGGGATGCCCCCGACCCGCCCTGGACGGGCCGCCGAATCACTCGAACCCTCTCTCGTTTCGCCGTCTCATACGTTCCGTCGCTCGAATGGTCATCCACGACCAAAATTTCATAGGAGCGTGAGGTGCTCTTCATCGCCTTTTCCACTTCGCGAATCACGCCTGCGATGGCCTCTTCTTCGTTGTAGACGGGGATGACGACGCTCACCTCGAGCGGGTTTGGCACGATCAATTCCTCCCTACCTTTCTCTTGTTCAAATTTCGATGCAACCAACGGATTCGAAAGAGATCCACGAACATCCGAAAAGAGTCCCGCAGGACACGCACCCGACTTTCCTTCGAATTCACCCAGGTGACCGGAACTTCTGCGATGCGGAACCCTTTCTGCTGCGCCAAAAATAGAATTTCAGCATCAAATGAAAACCCAAAAATTTTCTGCGATGAAAAAAGAGGGCCGACCACTTCACGCCGGAAGGCCTTGAACCCGCACTGGGAATCGCGAATCTCTTTGAAAGTCAGCGCCCGCGCAATCCGGTTAAACAATTTTCCCATCGTTTCTCGGAGGGGATTTTGACGCACGAGGATGCGCGCACCCGGTCCTCTCGATCCGATCGCGATGTCGTAACCATTCTTCAAGGGGTTCACGAGCTTCTCATATTCTGTGAGCGGCGTGGACAAATCGGCATCCATAAAAATTATCACGTCTCCTCGGGCCTCCAACATCCCCCTCTGGACGGCTCGACCCTTGCCTTGATTCGATTCCAACCGGATCCAGCGATGAGGGATGCTCTCGAGCAAAGGCTCCGCGACACTCTTTGTCCGGTCCGTGCTCCCGTCGTCGACAAAGATCCACTCGCTTTCATGAGAAAGTTTGGCCCGGAATGTTTGGACCTCCTGAATCGAATTTCCAATCCGCTTTTCCTCGTTATAGAGAGGTACGACGAAGGACAGTCGCATCCTTGGCCCCCACCTTGACGCGCCATTCGTCTAGAATCGACTCCAAGCCCTCAAAGATCGAGCGACGAGGTTTCCATCCCAGATGTTCGAGCTTTGAGGGGTCTGCCACTCCATAGGGAGAATCCCCGCGACGGAACAGGCCTGGTACGGGACGAATCTGAAAAGGGACCCGGCTTTTCCGTTTCAGGAACTCCACCGCCTTTCTCAAACGAAGTCCCCTCCCCGACCCGACATTGTAAATCTCGCCCGACTTCCCCTTCCGAATCAAGAGAGAATAGGCCCGGACTGCGTCTTCAACGTGGATGAAATCACGGACGAGGCTCAGATTTCCGACTTCGAGAACCGGCCGCCGCTTTTTGGCCTCGATCGACGCCACCTGACGGCAAAAACTGGGAAAAACAAAATAGGGATTCAGCCCCACGCCCACTTGATTGAAACCGCGGGCGATGACGACCCGGAGGCCGTGGTGACAAAAAAAATCAAGGGCCGCCAACTCGGTCAATCGCTTGCTCACTCCGTAGGGAGTCGTGGGATCGGAAGAGTCCCTTTCCCGCACGCGAACGTGCTTATGAAATGTTCGGCCATAAACGTGAGACGAAGAAACCAAAAGCAACCTCGAGCGAGGCGCGAACCGCAGGATGCCTTCCATGAGATGAAGGGTTGCTGTGACATTAATGCGAAAAGTGCCGGCCGGATCGTTCACCGACTGGGCCGGGACCGCAACACCGGCCAGGTGGAAAACATAATCTGGCTGTGTTGTTCGGATAAGACGGAACGCATCCTTTTCACGCGTCAGATCCGCAGAAATCCACTTCGCCACACCCGAAAACGGATTACGGGGCCGTCGGGACGTGCCGAAGACCGTCATTCCCTCCCGACACAGGTGAGGAACTAAGTAGCTTCCGACGAATCCGCTGGCACCGGTGACCAACGCACGAGGACGGTTCATTGCCCGGTCTCGGCACGGACCCTCTCCAGCGCAGCGTCCACCATCATTTGAATCAGTTCGTCGAGAGACGTCCTCGGCTTCCACCCCAAGAGACGACGCGCTTTCGAAGCGTCCCCGCACAGGGTATGGACCTCGGCCGGGCGATAAAGCGTAGAGTCTTTCACGACGTAATCTTTCCAATCGAGACCCGCGTGTGCAAAAGCCCGGTCGGCAAACTTGCGGACCGAGTGAGTTTCTCCCGTGGCGATCACAAAATCTTCCGGTTTGGAACGCTGGAGCATCAACCACATGGCTTGGACATAGTCCCCTGCGTAGCCCCAATCTCTTTTTGCGTCCAAGTTCCCGAGTTTGAGTTCCCGCGCGAGTCCCGATTTGATCCGGGCCACGCCGTCCGCGATTCGTTGAGTGACAAACTCCCTGCCCCGCCGCGGCGACTCGTGATTGAAAAGAATTCCGCTCACCGCAAACAGGTTATAGCTCTCCCGATAGTTGATCGTGATCCAGTGTCCATAGACCTTGGCCACTCCGTAAGGACTGCGTGGATGAAACCGAGTCCTTTCGGTCTGGGGCGTTTCGTGGACGAGGCCGAACATCTCGCTCGAAGAGGCCTGATAGAAACGGATTTTCCGGCCCACCAATTTGATGCCTTCCAACATCCGGGTCACTCCGAGGGCCGTAAATTCACCCGTCAACACGGGCTGCTCGAATGAAGTGGGTACAAAGGATTGGGAAGCGAGGTTGTAAACTTCCACCGGCCGAATTTTTTTGAGGAGGTTGATGATCGAAAGCTGGTCGAGGAGGTCCCCCTCCACCAAATCGATTCGATTCACCAGATGATTGATGCGTTCGAAGGTCTCGGTGCTCGAACGGCGCACCATTCCGAACACGCGGTACCCTTTCTCCAACAAAAATTCTGCCAAGTAGGAACCGTCCTGCCCGGTAATCCCCGTAATAAGTGCCTGACGACGTTTCCCTTTCATACCAAACCTCCCTTGATCGCAAGACCCATCTTTTTTTTGAAATAGGCAATCGTGTGTCTCAAACCCTCTTCGAGCCGGGCGCGGGGCTCCCAATCAAGCTCCTTTTTGGCGAGAGAGATGTCCGGACATCGCTGACGCGGATCATCCTGCGGGAGCGGCTTATAAACAAGGGTGCTCTTGCTTTTTGTGAGCTCAAGAATCTTTTTCGCTAAATCCAAGAGGGTCATCTCAGAGGGATTTCCCAAGTTGACGGGTTGACGGAAACCCGAGATGAGGAGCTTACGGATCCCCAGGACGAGATCATCGATGTAACAAAAGCTTCGCGTCTGTTTCCCGGTGCCAAAGACGGTCAAGGGCTCCTGTTTCAGAGCCTGGGTAATGAAATTGGGGATCGCGCGTCCGTCGTTAAGACGCATCCTTGGCCCATAAGTGTTGAAGATCCGTGCGATCTTGGTGTTCACGTTGTGGACCCGTTGGTAGGCCATTGTCAACGCCTCGGCGAATCGTTTAGCTTCATCATAGACTCCCCGGGGACCCACCGGATTGACGTTCCCCCAGTAATCTTCTTTCTGGGGATGGACCAAAGGGTCTCCGTACACTTCGGAAGTAGACGCAATGAGAAAAGTTGCGCCTTTCGCCTTGGCCAATCCCAGCGTGTGATGCGTCCCGAGGGCGCCGACCTTGAGGGTTTGAATGGGAAGGAGAAGGTAATCGACCGGGCTCGCGGGCGAGGCGAAGTGGAGGACGTAGTCCACGGCGCCGGGGATTTCAATTTCCTCGCTGATGTTGTGTTCGACAAACTCAAAATTCTTGTTGCCACGGAACGGGGCGATATTTTCGCGCGCACCGGTGAGGAAATTATCCACGCCGATCACCCGGTGGCCGTCGGCCAGAACGCCTTCCGCCAAATGAGAACCAATGAAACCGGCCACCCCGGTGATGACGAACGTTTTCAAAGTCGCACCACCTTGGAAGAACGGAAGGCCGGAGATTTGACGTTACGGGTGTCGAAGATCAGCGTAGCGTGACGGACCACCAGCCCATAATTGACCCTTGAATGCCCCGTCGTCACAATGACCAGGTCCTTCTTTTTGAGATTGGCCGGCGTGAGCGGTTCTGAATGGAGAGCAAAACGCTCATTCCTGAACTGGGGTACGTAGGGGTCATGATAACTGACCTTGGCTCCGAGTCCGTGCAGCAGTTCCAAAATTTCAATGGCCGGCGACTCTCGAATGTCACCGATGTCCTTTTTATAGGAAACCCCAAGAATCAAGATCCGAGACCCTTTCACGGCTTTCCGGAGACGGGCATTGAGAAGGAATGCGGCCTGTTCCGCCACGAAGCGCGGCATGCGCGCGTTGATTCGTCTCGCAAGTTCAATAAAATCGATCTCGTGACCGTGGAGCTTTGCCTTCCAAGAAAGGTAAATGGGGTCAATCCCGATGCAGTGTCCTCCGATTCCTGGTCCGGGATAAAATGGCATGTAACCGAAGGGCTTTGTGGAGGCGGCCTCAATGGCCTCCCAAATGTCGATTCCGAGAACCCGGGCCACCTGGGCCAGCTCGTTGACGAGTCCGATGTTGACGATCCGAAAGGTGTTTTCAAGGAGTTTGGCCATTTCTGCGGTCCGCGCCGATGACACCGATATAATCCGTTTGATGATCTCGCCGTAGATCGCAGCGCCGAGACGCGTACAAGCGCTCGTCACGCCCCCGACCACCTTTGGAATCCGCGTGAAAGGAAATTTTTTGTTTCCGGGATCGATTCGCTCCGGAGAAAAACAGAGGAAAAAATCTTTTCCGACCTTGAGCCCGGATTTTTCCAAGGTTGGAAGCACCACTTCTTCCGTGGTGCCCGGGTAGGTCGTGCTTTCCAAGATCACCAGCTGTCCTGATCGAATCCGGTCGCGGACGGCCTCCGCGGCCCGAAGGATATAAGACAGATCCGGATCCTTGACCCGGTTGAGAGGAGTGGGCACGCAGATAATGATGATATCCGCTTTGTCGAGGCCTTCATAATCTTCCGACGCTTCGAACCGTTTTGACTTCACGGCCCTCGCGATTTCAGAGGAAGGCACATCCTCTATATAAGAATGCCCATGCCGGAGCTTCTTGACTCTTCCCAGATCCAAATCGATGCCCAGGGAACGGAACCCTTTTCTCACGAAAGCCATGGCCACTGGAAGACCCACATAGCCCAGTCCCACAACTGCCACGCGGGCTTTTCGCGAATGAATTTTAGAAAGGAGTGCGTTCGCGGCCTGGCTCATACGGTCAGTTTTCGATCCTCCTCGAGAAAAGCTCCGAGGGCTTCCTCCCAGTGCCTGAGCGTGATTCCGTATCGCTCCTTGAGTTTGGCCGTGGAAAGGGCGGAATTGCGCGGCCGTGCGGCTGGCCTCGGCGGCGCCGCTTCGCTTGAGATGGGTGTCACGAGGTCCGCGGGACCCTTCTTTTTTCTCAAAATGGTCCGCGCAAATTCAAAGCGGGAGACGACGCCCTCGTTGGCCACGTGATAAATTTCGTTCAAACCCTGCCCGGGCTTTTCGGAAAGGACCCTCAGGATCTTCACGACGGCCTCGGCCAAATCGCCCGTGAACGTTGGATTTCCAAATTGGTCGGAGATGACAGAAAAAGGCTTCCCGGACGCGGCCTGCTTCAAAATCTTCCGGGGAAAGTTGTTGCCCGCGTTTCCAAACAGCCAAGAGGTCCGAAGAATGAGAAAACGCTTTGAACGAAGCATTAGGTATCTCTCCGCAAGAAGCTTGCTTTCCCCATAGACGCTGATGGGATGCGGAACATCCGTTTCTAAGTAAGGACCCTCCTTCTTCCCGTCAAAAACGAAGTCCGTACTGAAGAAAATAACCAAGGCCTCCACTCGGTTGGCCGCATCAGCCACGCACCGTGCCACCTGAAAGTTTCCGCGGAGGGCTTCAACCCGGTTTGTCTCGCATCCATCCACATCGGTCATCGCGGCGGCGTGCAGAATGATTTCGGGACGAACGGACCGAACCGTTTCCTCAGCCACTCCCGACTTTACCAAGTCTGCCGCTTTAAAAGGAATTCCCAGACGAGGCGCGGCTTTGCGCCCCACTCCCACAAGCTGGTCGGTAGAGTCGAGCCTTGCCACCAAGTCAGTTCCCAGCATTCCCCCTGCGCCCGTGATTAAAATTTTCATGTCCCCTTGAGAGTGAACTTGTCCTTCCGGAGCGGCTGCCACCATTCCGGATGATCTCGATACCAGTCGATTGTTTTTGTGAGGGCGTCTTCAAAGGAGTGACGCGGGCGAAAACCCAAGCTCCTGACCTTCGAGGAATCCAGGCCGTAACGGAAGTCGTGTCCCAGACGGTCCGTCACGAGTTCGATCCACTCTTCTCCCAATTTAAAATGATGGAGGATCTTTAGCGTAAGCTCCCGGTTGCTCATCTCGTTCCCGCCGCCGATGTTGTAAATTTCTCCCACCTCGCCCCGCTCAAACACCCACTCGATTGCTTCACAATTGTCTTCGACATAAATCCAGTCTCTTCGATTTTCACCTTTGCCGTAGAGGGGGACTTTCTTTTTTTCGAGCAGGTTCGTGATGAAAAGAGGGATCACCTTTTCGGGATATTGGTGAGGGCCGAAATTATTTGAACTCCTCACAATGATGGCCGGTGTATGGAACGTCTTTTGGTAAGCGCGGACGAAAAGGTCGCCCGAGGCCTTGGAGGCCGCATAGGGACTGTTGGGCTTCAAGGGGTACGATTCGTCCGCAAACCCTTCCGGGAGCGACCCGTACACTTCGTCGGTGGAAACATGGAGATAACGGGAAATCCCAAGGCGGCGGACGACCTCGAGGACCGTGCGAGTCCCGGTGATATTGGTCCGGAGAAAATTTAAATCGTCGTCAATGGAACGATCCACGTGGGTCTCGGCCGCAAAGTGAATCAAGGCTTGGGCTCCCTCCGCCGCGGACTTCAAGGCCTCGAAATCACACACGTCCCCTTTTGTGAAACGGTAACGGGGATTTTTCTTGAGGTCCTCCAGGTTGACGGGATTGCCGGCATAGGTGAGCTGGTCGAAATTCACCACCTGCCAATCCGCATGAGTCTTCAGGAAGCGACGAAGAAAATGCGAGCCGATGAACCCCGCCCCCCCCGTGACCAGTAGTTTCTTGGAACTCATTTTTCCTTCCCTTTCGTCTTCTCCGCTGCGAGATTATTAGCCTTGAGAAGAGACTCAAAGGTCCCGGCATCGGTCCAGAACCCTTCGAGGAAATCGTGTTCGAGCTCCCCTTGTTCCAGATAGCGGCAGTTCACGTCCGTGATCTCGAGTTCGCCCCGTTTCGAGGGCTTGAGCGTACGGACAATGTCAAACACTTGAGCATCATACATATAGATCCCGGTCACGATGTAAGGACTCTTCGGCTGTTTCGGCTTTTCAACGATCCGAACAATCCGGCTCCCTTTAAGCTCAGCCACACCAAACCGTTCCGGGTCTTCCACTTTTTTCAGGAGCAGCCGAGCGCCGCTCTTCTGGCGACGGAACCGCTGGACAAAGGGTCGAATGTCCTGCTCGATGATGTTGTCGCCCAAGACCACCACGGCTTTGTCTCCATCCGCAAAGTCCTCTGCCAAAGAGAGGGCCTCTGCGATTCCGCCTTCTCCCTCCTGATACGTGTAATTTATATGTTTCAAGCCGAAACCCCTTCCGTTTCCGAGGAGCCTCAAAAATTCTCCGGCGGAACTGCCTCCGGTGACAATTAGAATTTCCTCTAACCCGGCCCGGACGAGCGTTTCCAACGGGTAATAAATCATGGGGCGGTCGTAGACCGGCAACAGATGCTTGTTCGTGATCTTGGTGAGGGGATGAAGGCGACTTCCCAATCCTCCGGCTAAAATGATCCCTTTCATCGGCGCTCCTACCGCGACTTCTCCCGGTCTACGAATCCCCAATCGTAGGGAATTTTCTCGGAAAAGGGGTTTTCCCGAAACTCGTCCGGTTCCTGATAGTGATAAAGTTCGGTGGGAAGATTGAGAATCATCGCGGGCTCGTCCCCCACTGCGGTGAACCCGTGGTAAACATAGGGGGGAATCTTCACGACCATCGGCGATTCGAGACTGAGGATGAATTCGTTGACCTCCCGATAAGTCTTTGAATGTTCACGGCCGTCGTAGAGAACGACTTTCGCTGTCCCTTTGAGACAGCAAAAGTGGTCATACTGTTTCTTGTGGTAGTGCCAACCCTTCACGATGCGCGGCATGACTTGCGTGACGTAACATTGACCGAAGCGGTCAAACATCGATTCATCCGAGCGCAGGATTTCCATCAAAAACCCACGATCGTCCGCAAGGAGTTTCAGCTTTTTCACGATCACGTCTTGAATCATCGCCCCCTCCCCACCCCCACGTATCGAAACCCAAGCTTTTTCAACTTTTCAGGATCATAGAGATTCCGACCGTCAAAAACGTTTGGGTGACGTACCAGCTTCTTGATTCGCTTAAAGTCAATTTCGAGGAATTCGGGCCACTCGGTCAGGACCACCAAAGCGTCCGCCCCCCGTGCGGCCTCGTAGGGGTTCTTAACGTAAGTCAGCTGATCTCCAAAAATCTGGCGCGCGTTTGCCGTCGCCTGAGGGTCATAGGCTCGAAGCTTGACTCCTTCTTTCAAGAGCGCGTGGACGATGTCAATCGACGGGGCAAATCGCATGTCATCGGTGTCGGGTTTGAAAGACAATCCCAAAATGCCCAGTGTCTTTCCTTTGAGGTTCCAGAGTTGCTTACCAATTTTTTCTACGAAGGCCCTTTTCTGTCCTTCGTTGATGGCGAGGACCGCACGCAAGAGCCCGAAGTCGACCCCGAGCTGGTCGCCGATCCGGATGAAAGCTGAAAGATCTTTTGGAAAACAGAAGCCGCCGAACCCAATTCCGGCATTGAGAAAGCTGGGTCCGATCCGCGGATCAAGCCCCATCCCCTCCGCGACTTTCTCCACATCAGCTCCGACCGCTTCACAAACGCGAGAGACGAGATTGATAAAGGAAATCTTGGTGGAAAGAAAAGAGTTGGAGGCGTGCTTGATGAGTTCCGCGCTCTTGATGTCCGTGACCAAAAGCTTCGCCTTGAGCGGTCGGTAAAGATCCGTGAGGATCTTCTCGGCCCGCTTCGATTCCACGCCCAAGACGATCCGGTCCGGGTAAAGAAAATCCTTCACGGCGGATCCCTCCCGGAGAAACTCGGGGTTCGACGCCACGTCAAACTCGACATTCCGCCTGCGGTTATCCTGAATGGTCTTTTGAACCCACTCGCCGGTTTGAACCGGGACCGTGCTCTTGTCCACAACCAAACGGTAAGAATTCATCGTCTGGGCAATCTCCCTTGAAACGCCCTCCACGGCTGTCAGATCCGCGTCTCCACTTTCCTTGGGCGGTGTCCCGACGCAAACGAAGAGAACCTCCGTCCGCTTCACAGCCGTCGCGATGTCTCCGGTAAAAGAAAGGCGCTTTTCTTTTAGATTCTCTCGGACCATTTCGGCGAGACCGGGTTCATAGATGGGTGTTTTCCCTTTTTTTAACAGTGCAATCTTGCGTGGGTCCGAATCAACCGAGATCACCTCGTGCCCCAGATGGGCGAAACAGGCACCCGTCACAAGTCCGACATGTCCTGAGCCAATGATTCCGATTTTCATAAGATGAAAACTACGCGTCGATGGGCGTGGGGTTGGAGGTTTGGTTGGAACCGGCCACGGTCGTCCCAATGCGGGGCTCCGAAAAACTGGCCCGGTTGCCTGACTTCAAGGGAAATTGGGGATAGGCCTTCAGGCGGAAGAGAAAAAACAGTTCTTTGTTGGAGGTACGAATGTTGGAATTGCGCACATTGTAGCCGAAGTCCAAGAGAAAATCGTGGAGATCCCGGGTGGCGGAGATCTGCCACTCCTCGAGTTTGTGATCCTCGGCATCCCAGCGCAGATACCCTCCGACCTTCCAACGCGTGTTGAGCCACACCCCTGTGTCAAAAACAAATTGGTTGTTCCCGTTCGCATTGATGGAATCCCGGCGGGCTACGAAGCGATGTCCAATGAGAACGTGGAACCTCCCCTTCTTTGCCAGAAGATCCTGGTTGAATTCACGGAACTTGTCCCGAAACATATCGTAATCAAAGCGAAGTTCGAACTGGAGCCACTCATAGGGACGAAGGACCAGTTCATTTGAAAAAATAGAAAAGCCGCTGCGCGAGGTTTCCTCATCGGGGTGGAAGTCATAGCTTAGAAAAGTATTCAAACTCACCACATCCACCCGCCGCATCTTGCCCCCGATCACGCGCTTGGTCTGAATGCGGTTTTCAATTCCGAAGGTGATTCGATTCGCATCGTCAATGGCATCGATGGAGTCAAACTGATTCAGCTTCTCACTGCTGACTGAGGAGTGCAGTGTGCTGTCATAGCGGATGCTGGGTTCGACAACGTGGCGAAGCTGATTGATCTCCACACCCAAAAAGTCGCCGGTCACATTGAACATCCGGTAGAAATGGGTCCGCAGATCGACCGAGGTGCCGAACGACGTTCGGGCCAACCCCTCGGATTCATTCAGACTGCGCTCATAGAGGGTCTCCCGGATATTCGCCGAGGGGGTCAGCTTGAACTCTTTCCATTTCATCGGTGCCAAGACTTCGTGAACCGTGTCAAAGCGAAAGTTTTGATGATCGATGTCAACCCGCCCTAATTTCTGATTGAGGTTGGCCAGGCTCGTTGCGCTCGTGTAGTAAAGCCGGTCTTTCAAAAACGGCGCATTCTTCCAGTCAAACCGGACTTCGGGCAGTCGCTCCGTCACGGTCTCAAAGTTATCAATCCTCTTTTGATTAAAGACATAGAAACCGTGACGGTCTGAGTTCGCTGTGAAATCCACGAAGGAACTCGGCTCTACATCCGAGCGAAACTCCCTTTGAAAAAAGTCTTGGAGAAAAAATTCGTCGGCTAGCTTTTGAAAACGAAGAATGAAATGCGAGTCGGGATTAAAATCGCTCCGTTGCTTCCAAGTAAAGCGTCCGCGTACTTGGTCCTCGAGCTCGCTATAAGGATTCGCAATCCCAGGCGTCGGAGCCCTTTTATCCTGTGTCAGATACATCCGGACGAGTCCTTCCGTGTTGAAACGGTCAAACCGATAGTCCAAATCCAACCCACCTCCGAAACCACGTCTCGATCGCCAGTCTGTGTGCCACTTGCCCCACAGCCATTTGGTGATACTGAATGCTTTGGAGGCAAGGATATAACCGCCGTATTGCGAGGAATAGCCCGGCTGAATGAGAATCGGTGATTCCATCGGCCCTTGCAGTGGAATGACCAAATAGGGCCACCAAAACACTTTTTTCCCCAGGATGCGAAGGGTGATGTCTCGCGCGATGATCTTGTTGCCCGCAATGACGGTTGCGTGCTTTGCCCGGATCTGGTAATGCGGGTGCTTCAAGTCGCAGGTGGTGATGCCCGCATTTTCAATCTTATACTTCCCTTTTTCCACTTGTTCAATAACCTGCCCATCCGTGAACCAGGGATATTGGACCACCCGCCCATTGGGGAACCGCCCCTGATCGTTAGCAAAATCGTAATAGACCTCCTCGCCTTTTGCCGCGACGCTCTCGCCTTTCATCACAAAGACGTGTCCCTTGGCGTGGGCCTTCTTCGTATCCGTTTCTACTTCTGCGAAATCGGCCGTGAGACGGGTGTCCTGATAGGTGACCACCACGTTCCCCTTTCCGGTGAGCTTCTTCCCCGAGCGCTCGTATTCAAGTTGGTCGGCCACTGCTTCGACCGTGTCTGAGGAAGGATTCGACTGAGGGATCGATGCAGCCCAGGCAGGACGAGCGAGTAGCAATCCCATCCCGAAGATGAAGAAAAAACGAAAACTCATACAGTGAGCGGAAGAGTCCTGTTGAACTTCTGCCAGTCCTTGAGGAAGCGCTCAAGACCGATGTCCGTGAGAGGATGTTTCACCATCTGCTCAAGCACTTTGAAAGGAAGGGTGGCCACATCCGCCCCTGATTTCGCCGCGTCAACCACATGGGGAGGATGGCGAAGACTGGCTGCAAGAATTTGGGTGGGAAGATGATGCCGGTCGTAAATCACCCGGATATCGCGGACGACCTCCATCCCGACCTGAGAAATGTCATCCAAGCGTCCGACAAAAGGACTGATGTAAGTCGCGCCGGCCTTGGCCGCAAGAAGGGCCTGACTCGCCGAGAAACAAAGTGTCACGTTCACGCGGATCCCTTCGGAGGAAAGAGCCTTGACGGCCTTCAAGCCCTCCACGATGAGGGGGACCTTCACGACGATGTGTTCGTGAATGCGCGCCAGGGCTCGACCTTCGGTCACCATATCTTCAAAAGTGATTCCGACTACTTCGGCGCTGACCGGTCCATTGACGATCGAACAAATCTCAAGGAGAAGACTTTTGAAATCGCGGCCTTCCTTGGCCACCAGACTGGGATTGGTCGTGACCCCGTCCAGCACGCCCCAGCTCTTGGCTTCTCGAATTTCCTCAACGCTCGCCGTATCCAGGAAAATTTTCATGATTCCTCCTTACGCCGATTACTTTTCCATTAGGGACCGATAGACCACCACCCGGTTCCGGCCCTCTTCCTTGGCGCGGTAAAGAGCGCGGTCCGCCCTTTGCAAGAGTTCAAACAGGAAACTCGGATCATACTCATCCGCCCCGGGCTGAGGCAGATCCTGAGGAAACACGCATATCCCAATGCTGACCGTGACCCTGGTCTCTTCGTCGTAAACGTGAAAGGCCCTCCGGGCCACGGCAGATCGGATACGTTCCGCGACTTCCACGCCTCCTTCCTGCTTTGTCTCCGGAATCACCACGACGAACTCTTCACCCCCATAACGGGCCACGATGTCCACATTTCTGACATTGGCTCGAATGATGCGGGCAACTTCCTTAAGTGTAGCGTCTCCAACAAGATGCCCAAAGTCGTCATTATATCTTTTGAAGTGATCGATGTCTAACATTAAAACCGTCAATGGGAAGCGTTGTTTGAGCGCGCGCCGGATTTCCTCCTCGAAACGCTCTAGGAAGTGTCGACGGACAAACGTCCCCGTGAGTCCGTCGACGATGGAAAGTTCACGGACCATTTCATAAAGGCGAATTTTTCGGACCTGAAGCGCCAGTTGGGAGGCCAGTACCTCGAACTTGGCCAAATCCTCCTTTGCCGCCCCCTGAATGGTAAAGAGCGCGTTAAACTCCCCTTCCAAGATCAGCGGGAAGAGCCAAAGTTGATCGACCTCCACAAAGCCCTTCTGACGTGCGACTTGGGAAAGCCATTCCTTTTCCTGTGAGTGATCCGAAAGAGGGGGCAGTTCTTCCACGCCTGTTCGGGTGATTGCGTAAATCTTGTTGATTGCCGGAGACGCCTTTTCCGAGGTCAACAAGACCAGTTCCGAGCGCTCAAAAGGAAGCTCGGGCAAAACCTTTTTATACAGAATCTGGACCGTCTCCTTCAGATCGAGGCACTCGTTGAAGTCCCGAGCGATCTCGAAAAGGTTGATCAGGCTTGCCACCTGCTTCTCGAGGTGAAAAAGACTTTCCACTCGAGTCGCGTGCTTATGCTTGAGGTCGGTCAAGTCCTCTTGCGCGCTTTTCGAGCGCTGGTTCTCCTCCCTCACCAGAGATTCCCAAATGTGCTGGTAATACGCTAAAAACGCAAAGGCGCCCACGCTGGTGCCCACAAGACCGAGTGTTTCATCCGCCGGGAACCGGCCCCCATTTAGAAAATAGCTCGCAACGAGAAGTCCCAGGGAAAGAAAAAAGAAGACCCACTCTTTCAATGAGTAGTAATAAAACACCATCAAAAAACCAAATGGGAAAAAGGCGAAATAAGCGAGCGGCGTGTTAACGGCCCGCTGGGTCGTCAGAAAAAGCGCCACACAGAAGAGAAGGAGGACAAAAATCCTCACGACTTCCACCAAACGACTACCCGGTTTCTTCCCTCTCGTTTGGCACGGTAGAGGGCCTCGTCCGCTTTTCGGATCAAATCTTCCTCATCGAGGGTGTCGCCCGGAATCGTGGCCACGCCGATTGAAACGGTCATCTGAACCTTTTCACGCCGAATCGTGAACGTAAACTCTTCCATCGCCTTCCGAATCCGCTCCGCGAGTTTACGGGCCTTTTCTTTGTCTGTTTCAGGGAGGAAAGCCGCGAATTCCTCCCCGCCATAGCGTGCCACCACCCCTCCTTCGATTTTCTCCTTGAGGATTTCTGCGAATCGCACGAGCATCAGGTCACCGGCCCCGTGGCCCCACCGGTCATTGGCTGCTTTGAAGTGATCCAAGTCGCACATCAAAAGAGAGAGGGAATGTCCGCCTCGGAGCACCCGGTGGTGCTCTTCCCGAAGTCGCTCGAAAAAATAGCGCTGAACGTAGAGCCCCGTTAGAGAATCACGGATAGCGAGCTCCTGGGTTTTCTCAAAGAGCATTGCGTTGGAGAGGGCTGCGGAGGCCAGTGTTGTGATGGCATCCAGTAGGCGAAGGTCATCCGCTGAGTAAGTCTCGGGTTTCGACGAATGCAGCCGAAGCGTGCCCAGCACACGGCCTTCATGAAGGAGCGGCGCGGCGATGAGACTCGCGATGTCTTCGCCGCCCGAACCCACTCGCTTCGGGTCAAAGCGAAAATCCTTCTGCGTATCCATCACGAGGAGACGCTTCCGATTCCGAATCACCCAAAGATCAAAGACGTCTCCTTCTTTGCGTTTGATGCGCGGGGTTCCGCGGATCCGCTTTGAAGCCAACAGAGACAGTTTCTCATCTGGTTGAGACGCGAGGGAAAGAAAGCACCCGTCCCCTTTCGGGATGAACTCCATCGTTCGGTTCACGACGATCGTGGAGAGGTCGTTGAAAGACAGGCGGGCCGTAAAATCCTCGGCAAGTTTCCGGAGGTTGTAGTACGTGGAATATTTTTCAAAGAAGATGCTGACGCTCTCGCCCTTGTGTCGGTACTCCACTTCCAAATCATTTTTCTCGTTGACGCATTTTTCCCATTCGACTCGGGACACGGAGATTTGGCTTTCGTAACGCTGGTCCATCCGATAGAGCATCAGGCAAAGGAGACCGTAACTCGGCACGAGCCAGAGGAAAAATGTGGAGTGCGAAACACTCCAGCTGAAAAACGCAGTCGCCGCTGCGATGAGAGTAAAAATCAGGCCGCCCACCAAGGGCAGACTGAACCAAGCGGCTATCACGGGCAGGTAAAAGAGGAAAAGGAGAAGGCTGAGGCGGATCAGGTAGATTTCTGGATCCACGGTGGTGCGCAGGGGCGTTAGCGCGTTTGGGATTTGCGAAAGAAGGGAAAGGCCGGCAACGACGGCGGCGAAGAGCGAGATTTGTTTTTGACGGGTCAGGTTCACCTGAGCGTCAAAAGATGACCTCTTCGGTGACCGGATCAAAAAAGTGCGCTTTGCTCATATCAAAAACCACTTGAAGGTCCTGGTTGGACTTAGCGGTGTCCTGATTGTTGACGCGGGCCACGAAACTGTTGCGCCCCGCATTCAAGTAAAGATAAATTTCCGAGCCCATCGGCGCCACGACTTCGACCGTCGCCGTGACCGTGTATTCGGGCCGGGCGTCCTGGGCAAAAATCCGGTCATAAATATCTTCGGGGCGGATCCCAAAGATGACGTTTCGATCAGTATAAGAAACAATCCGATCTGAATTCGGCTGAAGGATCCGCAGCTTGACTCCCTTGTCGACGAAATAATAGTCGCCGTTTTGGGCTGTGATTTTTCCTTGGAGAAAGTTCATCGGTGGAGACCCGATAAAGCTCGCCACGAACTTGTTCGAGGGATTCTCATAAACGTTGATGGGATGACCGATCTGGTGGATCGTGCCGTCTTTCATCACTACGATCCGCTCGCCCAAGGTCAACGCCTCGACCTGGTCGTGTGTTACATAAATCATCGTGGACTGGAGTCGATTGTGGAGCTTAATGAGTTCGGTCCGCATCTGAACCCGGAGCTTGGCGTCGAGATTGCTCAAAGGTTCGTCGAAGAGAAAGACTTTCGGTTTCCGAACGATCGCTCGTCCCAAGGCCACGCGCTGACGCTCGCCGCCGGAGAGTTCCTTGGGTCTTCGCTTGAGAAATCCAGCGATCCCCAGAATCTCGGCTGCCTCCTGGACACGGCGCTCGATTTCTTTCTTGGGGTAGTGCCTCAATTTGAGACCGAACGCCATGTTTTCATAAGTCGTCATGTGTGGATAAAGGGCGTAGTTTTGGAAGACCATTGCAATATCCCGATCCCGGGCCGGCAGGTCGTTGACGAGTTGGCCTCCGATCGAGATCTCCCCTTGTGTGACCTGCTCAAGCCCCGCGATCATGCGAAGCGTGGTGGATTTTCCGCAGCCCGAAGGACCCACCAACACCACGAACTCCTTGTCCTCCACCTCCAGACCAATGTTGTTCACCGCGATCACGTTGTTGGCGTAAACCTTCGTCACGTTCTTTAAAGCCACGGTGGCCATCGTCTCTCTCCGTCGGGTTGCTTAGGTGAAGTATTCCAATAAAAGCTTCAGTGTCTTCTTCAGGTCTTTCCTCTCCACAACCAGATCGACCATCCCGTGTTCGAGGAGAAATTCTGAAGTTTGAAAATCGGGTGGCAGTTTCTGTCGAATAGTTTGCTCGATGACCCGCGGCCCCGCGAACCCAATAAGGGCACCAGGCTCCGCGAGGATGACATCGCCCAAGGAGGCAAAACTGGCCATCACTCCGCCCATCGTGGGATTGGTGAGAACGGAAAGAAAGGGTAAATGGGTCTTTTGAAACCGAGCAATGGCCGACGAGGTCTTCGCCATCTGCATCAAGCTCAAGACGCCCTCGTACATTCGGGCACCCCCGCCCGATCCGGAGACAATCACGACCGGAAGTTTCTTTCCCGCCGCATGCTCCACGATGCGTGTGATCTTTTCTCCGACCACAGACCCCATCGAGCCCATGATAAAGCGCGAATCCGTAACTCCAAACGCGATAGGGACGCCCAAAATCTCTCCCTCCCCCACCACGCAAGCTTCTTTCAAGCCCGTTCTCTTCTGATCCTGCTTCAACTTCTCCAAATAAGGACGTACGGCCTTGAACTGCAGGGGATCCAACGTTTCTAAGCCCGTCTCCATTTCCCTAAAGGTTTTGGGGTCCAAAAGGGTCTCGATCCGTTCCCAGGCGCCGAGGATGAAATGAAAATTGCACTTGGAGCAAACCGAAAAGTTTTCCCGCAGAGTTTTTGTAAACATCACATGCTGGCAGCCGGGACACTTGGTCCACAGGCCCGCCGGGAAGCTTCGTTTCCGGCCCTTCTCACCCACGACCGGATTCGCAGCCGAAGCCGTTGCTTCCTTCTTAAAGATAGCCACTTGACTGGTCGCTCCCTTCGTCTCGAGGGCTACATCGTAACTGCCCTAAAATTAAAAGGTTATGAAAAAAATAGGTTGACGCATTATAAAAACTTATGTAACCCCTGTCAATGCGAACCTTTTGGGGTGCCTTGCTTTACAAGCGTGTCTGAAAGTGTTATCTTCACAATCAAATGCGACACGACTTGGGACAACGGCTCGTCCAGAGTCAAACTCAAAAACTGATCCTCTCTCCGCAGATGCGACAGTACCTGCGGCTCCTGCAGCTCCCTTTGGCTCAGCTCAAAGCCACGGTCGAACAGGAAATCGCTGAAAATCCTGTTTTGGAGGAAACGTCCAAGGAAGTCTTAGAGGACGGCTCTCCCTCACCGACTACCGACGAGACTCCCGAGAGAACGAGTGACACAGATGAGCTTCGCTTTGACGAGACCCTCCGTTCCCTCAACCAGCTGGATGAAAATTTCCAAAATGGGGCCTACGAGCCCGAGGACCTTTCTCTTCCGGAGACTCGTGAAGTCAATCGACACAAGGATTATCGCGAGAGCCTGGTCACTCAAAAGGAATCTCTTTTCGACTATCTCCTCTGGCAAATCGGCTTTTTGGAGCTCTCAGAAACCGAGCACAGGATCGCCGAGGAAATCATTGGTAATCTCACGGATGACGGGTACTCGAGCCTTCCTCTCGAGGAGATCGCGCAAATCTGCGGGGTTTCCATGAAAGAAGTGGAAAAAGTGCTCCGGTCGGTTCAAAGCCTGGACCCCGCCGGAGTGGCTGCGCGTAATCTTCAGGAAATTCTCCTCCTCCAGCTGGAACGAAAGGGTCCTGAGGCCGAATTGGCTAAACAAATCGTAAAAGATCATCTGCCGCTCTTGGAAAAGAAACAATGGAATCAAATTGCCAAACAGTTAAAAGCCACACCCGAAGAGGTTCAACAGGCCGCAAAGCTGATCGCCCATCTCGATCCCAAACCCGGACGGACCTTCCACGGAGAAGAGCCCATCGCCATCACACCCGACGCCTCCATTACTCGAAGTGAGAAGGACGATGGCAAGTTCCAGATTGAAATCCACGATGAGGAGCTTCCTGAGATCCGAATCAGCCCTTATTACCGAAGACTCCTCAAGAGTCAGAAACTCGATTCCATAAGCCGGCGTTTTCTGAAGGAAAAAATTCAGGCCGCGATTGATTTTGTGAAAGCGTTGAGTCAAAGGAAATCCACATTGCGGCGGATCACCGAGGAAATTGTGGCGGTTCAACCGGACTTTTTCGAAAAGGGGTTTTCAGAATTGAGGCCGCTTCGACTCAAAGACATTTCCCAAAATCTCGGCATTCATGAATCCACCGTCAGCCGGGCCATTCAGGGCAAATACATCACGACGCCGCAGGGGACCCTCCCCTACAAAAGTTTTTTCTCCTCCAAGCTCGAAACGGCCGAGGGTGGGGCCGAGTCGCAAAAGAGCATGATGGAAAAAATTCGGGAGTTGATCCGCACGGAAGATCCCCGCCATCCTCGGAGCGACCAGGAAATCACCCAGCTCCTTCAGAAAGAAGGAATTAAGATCGCCCGCCGCACGGTCGCAAAGTACCGCGAACTTCTCAAAATCCTTCCCTCTCATCTGCGCGCGCAGAAGTGATTGAGTCCAAAAGAAAATAGCCGGCGAAGGGACTCGAACCCCCGACCCGCTGTTTACGAAACAGCTGCTCTACCAACTGAGCTACGCCGGCGTGTTTCCAGCAGCAAAAAATCTTACCGAAATGTGATTATAGTGTAAGGAGAGGGCGGTCGGGGAGAAGATATTACGCTAACCTTCGTTGGTTCGATCCAGCGCAATACCGGCTAATTTGCTCAGTTGATCTAGCAAAATTAAGTTATCTTCATTGAACTTGTCATTCTTCCTTGTTGAATTGAGACAAACGGCGCCGAGGGCCTTCCCCCGAAAAGCGATGGGCACGACCATCGAAGAGTAGATCTCAGGGCGATTCAGCCGGGTTTGAGGGACCGAATCCTTTACGTCTTTTTGAATTAAAAAAGGCCGCCCTTTTGAAACGACCCATCCAGCAACGCCCTCTTTGAGGGATGCGAACGTGTTTTCGATGATTTCGGCTCGGATGCCACGTGCCGCCTTGATGGCGAAAACTTTTTTCTTCGGGTCGATCAGAAGGACCGACCCCGAGTCGGCACCCACCACGGTCGAAGCCACCTCCATCAGGGAGTGCGTCAATTCATTCATGCAAACCGTTGAAAAAAAATTCTCCGTTTTTTGAGCTCGCGAGATCAGGCGTGGCACCAAACGCCTCAACTCCTCCCGTTGACGGGTGTGCCGCACAAACGATTCGATCATCTCGCGGAGAAAATCCATCACCGTGTGGATTCCGGTGTAGGAAAAAACCTTTACCTCTTTGGCGCGATCTAGGAAATTCTCTGCGTCTACCCCAAGAGAAATGCACATTTCCCGCAACATCTCATCGCCCTCACGTTTCCCCATCTGAATGGGACCCATGACCAAAGATCCCACCTCCTGCTGCCGCGATCGAATGCTCAGGGAACGATAGTGAAAGCCGTGGGGGCAGTGAAAGGTTTTTTCGCGGACGTCTGATTTTTGGAGGGTCTCAGTGACGCAGTCAATCCGCGCTGGATCCACTGTCGGATGACCGCCCATTTCCAAGCAGAAGCCTGTCACGCGGCTCGGCTGATTGAGGAGCCCCCCCGACACATCAAAAAAGGTTATGTTGGCCCCGATGATCTTGGCGAAGAGATCCTGGATCTTCTGCCATTTCCTTCCCCGAAGCGGGTTTCCAAAATCCGCCCCCTCCCTCTCGCCCGATCTCGGAATCACTCGCCGCTTTCCTTGTGAGAAATGCTCTCTTAGAGTAGATTGTGTTTTTTCATCTTGTTGTAGAGCGTCGTCCGGTTGATGCTCAGGATGGTCGCAGCTTTTTTTCGGTTCCAACCGGCCTGCTTGAGCGCTTCTACAATCACTTTTCGCTCGGGCTCGCGCAAGACTTCCTTTAGAGATCCTCCATTGGTTGTTGAGTCAAAGCTGATCATGCGCTCGGAAAAATCGTCTGGGAGGTGTTCGACTGTCAACGTATCCCCCCGAGATAAGACACAAGCCCGTTCCAACAAATTTTCCAGCTCGCGTACGTTGCCGGGCCAATCATAGTCCGTCAAAAGCTTCATCACCTCATGATCCACACGCTGAAGCTGACGACGCATGCGGCCGCTGAATAGTTTCAGGAAATGTTCGATGAGCAGGGGCACGTCTTCCTTCCTCTGACGAAGAGGAGGCGCCTCGACGGTAATGACATTGAGCCGATAATAAAGATCTTCTCTAAAATTGCCTTTTCGAATTTCTTCCTCGAGCTCTCGATTCGTGGAAGCAATGATCCGGACATCCACACGAAGTGTCTTCGTGTCTCCCACCCGTTCGAATACCTTTTGCTGGAGGACGCGCAGCAGTTTGACCTGAAGGTAGGGCGGCAGACTGTCAATCTCGTCAAGGAGGATGGTCCCGCCATTGGCCAACTCGAAACGTCCCACCCGGTCTCGAATGGCACTCGTAAAAGCACCCTTCACGTGGCCAAACAGTTCGCTTTCCAAAAGCTCTCTTGGAATTGCGCCGCAGCTCACTTCGATGTAAGGCCCGTTTTTCCGGGCGGGGTCGCTGTAATGAATGGCCTGCGCGATCAGTCCCTTTCCCGTCCCGCTTTCTCCCTTGATGAGGACGGTGGTTTCCGTATCCCGGATCGCATGAATCAATCCGTAGATCTTTTGCATCTTTGGATCGGCACCGACTAGGTTATGAAAGTGGCTCTTTTTTTCGGTCAATTCCTCTTTGAGGGCTACGTTTTCTTCCTTGATCTCGCGGGTTTCAAAGAGGCGTTCCAAAAGAATTTTGATTTCATCGTCATGAATCGGTTTGGTGAGATAATCGCGGGCCCCCGCCCGCATCGCTTCGACGGCCGTCTCGATGGTGCCGAAACTCGTCATCATGACGACGTCCGTTCCGGGACATCTCTGACGGCATTCCCTCAGGAAATCGATTCCCCCCATGTCAGGGAGACGCAAGTCCAAAAGGATTACGTCAAAAGAATTTTTATCCAGCAATTCAAATCCTTGTCGGCCGTCGCCGACGAACGAAACCCCATAGCCTTCCCGTGCCAGGAGCTCGGCCAGCGATTCCCGCACCAGCGCGTCATCTTCCACGATGAGGATGGTCTTCTTCACGCCTTTTCTCCGTTCGACTCGTAGGGAAGCTTGACGAAAAAGGTAGCGCCCCTATTTTCGGCGCTTTCGAAGGCAATCTCTCCGCCAAACCGCCCCACAATTTCCCGGCAAATGGAAAGACCGATTCCCGTACCCTCTCCCCCGTCTTTTGTCGTGAAAAACGGTTCGAACAAACGCTTTTGGTGTTTCGCTGGAACACCACAACCCGTGTCTCGGATGGAGACGACCACCGATTCTCCATTGGGATGTGTGGACACGGTAATGACACCCGATCCTTTCATTGCGTGCCGCGCATTTTCAAAAAGATTCTTGAAAACGGTTGTCAGGCCGCCGTCGACAACATAAACGGTCTTGCTGCTGAAATCCTTTTGAAACTGGATCTTCTCGAAAAGCGGGCTCTGAATCATGGGAACGAGGCTCTTTTCGATCAAGGAATGGAGTTCGACGCGCTGATGGACAGGCGTGTTTGTCTCGCGGGAGAAGGAAAGAAGCCCTCGAATCACCTGAACCGAACGTCGGATACCTTGTTTGGCCTTCAAAAGATATTCTCTCGCAAGGGAATCTTCCAGCACATGATCGAGCGCCAAGTTGACGAAACGTCGGATGGCATCAAGGGGATTATTGAGTTCGTGAGCCAGGTTGCACGCCAGCTTCCCAATGGCCGCCATTGGCTCCAAGGTGCGAAGCGATTCTTTGAGGTGAACCACCTCGCGGCTCAGTTTTTCATTTTCAATGGATAGGCGGTTCTTCGCCTTCAGGTTTTCGTAGGCGATAGAGACGTAACGCGCGATGGCTTCGGCCCACTCAAAATCTTGCTCATCAAAGGGGGCTAGATTTTCTTTTTCTGTAATGTTGATCACGCCAAGGAGCTTGTTGCGTGAAAGGAGGGGTAACGAAATGAAGGAGGGGGAATGATAACTCCGACTTCGTTTGATCTCTCTAAATCGTTCGTCCTGCCCGATGTTTTTCACGAGGACCGACAGCCCGTGATGCGCCACCCAGCCCGAAATTCCTTCTCTTAACCTCACGCGTGCGTCCGGAACCTTGCTCAGATAGGTCCCGCGATGCACTTTCAGCACCAGCTCTTTGGCCGTTTCATCCCAAAGGAAAATGGAGCCCGAATGCGCCTGCGTGGCCGTGAGCATCAGATCGATGGATTTTTCAAAAAGTGAGTGAGGTTCGTCGAACGAGTGCAGATTGCCGAGAGAACTTACCACCAAAGAGAGGGATGACTCGCCTTGGCCTTCTTCTTTTTTTAACTTTAACAGTGAAGACTCTCCCATAGATTGTGTTAAGAAGGGTTGCTTTTTTCCTTTCTTTGAAGAGGTTTTAAAAGGACTCTGGATCGATATTCGTGAGGAAGTATACCACATGATGTTAAATCGTCAATGTACAGACGTTTAATTTTTGCAACATATTTAAATTTTATGCACTTTCTACGTCTATACTTTTAAACAAGTGTGATCAATTGACTCGTAATGATCAATTTTGAGTTAGGATTTGTTGACGTTGCTTGGCCGTTTCTACGAGGGGATGGTTGGGAAATCGGATGAGAAAATCACGGTATAGAGCCAATGCCTTGTCCTTATCTTGGAGCCTTCTCTCGGTAATCACGGCCTTGAGAAGCAACCATTGACCCTGTTTATAGGTGTTCCTCTCCTGCGCCGTCTCTACGTCGATTAAACTTAAAAGCTGTACCCAATCGCCTTTTTTGATATAAGCCGTCTGCAGAAAACGTAGGGCCTGCCGACCGAAATTGGTTCGGGGATATTGCTTAATCAAATTCTTGTACGTATTAATGGCATCGTCCATGGAAGAGCGGCTTTTCTCTCCTTCGCCGGCGGCGCGGTAATGCTCATAACGAATGAGAGGAATTTGAAGCGCTGCCAGCGTAACGGGATGCTCTCGTTCAACTTCCTGGTATAAGGTGTCCGCTTCGGTCCACTTCCCTTCTTTTTCATAAGACTGACCTATGAAAAGCTTGAGCTCGGCCACAGCTGTTTTTTCCTTATTCATCATATAGAGGCTCATAGCTCTCTCGAGCCATAAGCGGGCGCGATCGTACCTGGCCCTTCGTCCCTCCAACAACCCCATTCGAACAAGGACTTTCCCTTTCAATGTGTCGTGGGGGTATTGCCTGAGGTAGCGTCGGTAGAGCGCGATTCCCTTTTCCAAATTGCCGTTTTCGGTCACGACATCTGCCGCGGCCACAATCGCAAGCGGCGCACCCGGGTGGGTTGGAAGATCCCTCGCGATTCCGAGCCACTCATCGCGGGCCTTACGCCAATCCCCATGAATGAGATGGGTCACAGCCAAATAATGGCGAATACTGGCAGAAGCCTGAATGGGTCCAACTGTCTTTAGGACCGACTCGTAGTGTTCTTTGGCCTTGATGAAAGCCCCTCGCTCGCCCGTTACATCCTTGGCTTTCTTATAATGAAGCAGCACATAGACTGGCGCGTAAAGACCGTTGGCCTGAAGCGAGTGATACTCGGCGGTTTCCCAATAGGCCTTCTCGGCGGCCGACCAGTTGCCCTCCATCTCATAAAGTTGAGCGATGCGGAACCGGGCTTCGGCGGCCTTGGAACCGATCGTACCGTTGGAGTTCTGAACGACCTTCCCAAGGGCGTCCCGGGCTTTCTCATAATCTTTCTGCTCCACTCGCAGCCGAGCGATCTGGAAAAGGCTTTCCACCGCTTTGTTTGAACCGGGAAATTTTTCGGCCACCCGCTCAAAAGCTTTGATAGCCGGTTCGTAAATAGAAGGTGTGACTGTGGCTTGGGTGTCGACTGTTTTCTCGACTGCGTTTAAGACCTTAGAGGCTTTGTAGAACTCCTTTTCCGCAAAGTATTCGTTGCGGCATCCACCCAATAAAGCCACCCAAGCAAGCCCCAGTAAAAGCAAAGTTTTCTTTTTCACGACGTGTGTCTCCTTAAAATTGGAATGAGAAGCCCCAAAGCCGAAAGGAAAAGGGTTGATGGTTCAGGGCTGTGCGGTATCGGGGTGTTGGGGTGTCCCGAATCTGTTCCGGAACCCGTTCCCTCCTCAGAAGAAAAGCCGGAGAAAAGGGAATTCCCATTGGGATTCCCCTCTGGAAGGTCCAAAAGATTGTTCACATTCTCTCCCCCGTCTCCCGGACCCCCACCCCCCGCAACGGGCAAATGGTCTTTGTCATCGTTTGGAACATCGGGGTCCCCTTCTGTCCCGCCCGGCTGGGAAAGATTCGAAGGCAGTGAAGGGAGGGGTGATTCAGCGGGGTTGGAAGAACCGCTGCCCGATGATCCTCCACTCGCACCGCCACTCGCCGCACTGCCCGCCGAACTTCCGCCCTGTCCGAAAGCCAGCGCTAAGATCCCCAAGAGCAAGCCCGAAGCGAGTAGAAGTCCCCCGCCTATCCATATTTTCTTGCTGGTCCAAAACCCAGGAACATCCACAATAAGGGAATGGTCTTCATCTTCTTCGGTCGTCAGGAAAGTCCCCGGCGCCTCCGGGTCCCCTAAGTAGTCTTTTATCAATTGATCCAACGGGGATAGACCGGATACCGATTTATCTCGTTCTCCCTCTTGCGCCCCACTGATGTGGATAAAGTCGGAAAAGTTGTGGCTGATCTCGGCCACAGAAGAATAGACAGGGTGGAGGGGAAGGGTCGTTCCGATGACTGCTAGGATTAAAATTCGAAGCTTTCGGGTGTTCACGACCGGTTTCTCGATTCTAAATAGAGAACGGTCGCTGATGCGGACAGGAAAAGATCCGCCAAAGCCATCGCGACACTACCAACGACCAAAATCCACAAGACGAGCTCCGGATAAAACTGGATATACACGGGGGTGAAAATTCGAAGAAAAGAAAGAAGGACCACGGTGGAAATTGGAAGTGCGGTGATCGCGCTTGTCAACGCCAGGTTTCGGAGGCCCATTTTTAAACCCTCACCCAGACCCCCGAAAAAACCCTTCCCGCTCAAAAGGAGCGACGGAAGGAGAAAGAAGGCTGCCGCCTGGCCCAGAAGTGTCATAACAAACATGACCCCTAAATGAAGCCACAAGATTTTCGGCAAAACCTTAAACACGACCTTGAGCGAAGTGGTGAATAAAAAATAAACAAGAAGCCAAGCTGTTAATAGGACACCGTATTTTTTAAACACGGGTCCGGCAGCTATGAGGGTCGGCAGTTTTCCACCAGAGATCACCTGATTTTCGACTTTCTTTACCACCAAGGCGTTCACCAAAATTCCGAAGGTCGCCACGATCAAAAAGTGGGCATGATTAAAAAGCTTCGGGAGAAGAATAAAGTTCTGAGGATAATGAAGGTAATGATCACTCCAAAATGTTCGGATAATGGGTGCCAGAATGTAGGAAACCGGAGCTATCGGCGCCAGAAAAAGGATCAACAAAGCTACAAAATCAAACAAAGAAATCAACGCAAACAGAATGAGAAGTGTGGGGTCTTTTTTCAACATTTCGAATACCTGTCGATAAATGTCAACAACTCGGGGCCAAAAAAAAGACCGAACACCCTGGGCTGACACACCCAGGGTGCTCGGACGAATCAGGAGAGACACACTGTTTTCTGAAGCGACTGGTAGAGCGCTTTTCATTAATTTTGACCGAAGCGAAATCTCCTCATTCCCACAAGACCCAATAAACCCGAGCCCAACAGGAGAAGCGTTCCTGGTTCCGGTACCGGGTGTAAGAATCCCGAGTCGGGAATCACATCGTCAGCAGGAGGCCCTCCGTTGTCATAAAAGGCAAAAACCGACACGTCGGCCGCCAAGGGTAACGTGCCGCCTGCGAAAACTGACGTGGGGATGAAATACTCAAGGACACTCCCTACGGCATAATTGACGCCTGATACACCGGTAAACAGCAACGTGCCGGTGCCGTCAAATACTTGTAAGCCGGAAGCTGACGTGTGCGATATCAGCCGATCGATGGCGTCCGCAAAATTCGCATTGCCATTGAAATCGATATTGACTCCAACCGTAACCGGAGGTGGACCTGGAAACAGGTCCACAAACGAAGGGGGTGCGTACGTTTCAAGTAGCACGTACAAGCCATTCGCGGCGGGAGGGCCGCCTAAGTTTTGGACCATTCGGAGTCCTGAAATGTCATAAGCATCAGGAATGCCCGGTTCATTGGGGTCGGAGCCGATGAGAATATAACTTTCCCATCCCTCTCCCCCTGTGAATGTACCGTCAATTACGGGAACCGCATGAGCTTGGGAGGCAGCCAATGTCATGCTGCCCACCAGCATTACTAAACCCAACAGTGTTTTCTTCATTGCACTCTCTCCTTTATTGACCGTTATCTACCAGTCCGTGAAACAATGGCGCCCAATGTCAGTCCCATTAATTTTAGGTCCAACAAGGGACATACTTTTTGAACATAAAGCAAGTCGTAACGAAGCTTCTTTTTTACATCTTCAAGGGTTTGATCATAGCCTCGCTTGATTTGAGCCAACCCGGTGATGCCCGGCCTCACACAAAGCCGGCGATCGTAATGATGGATAACTTTCCTGAACTCGTGTACGAAATAAGGCCGCTCGGGGCGAGGCCCCACGATACTCATCTCCCCCTTTAACACATTGAAAAGCTGCGGCAGTTCGTCCAAGTGGGTCTTTCTCAAGAAAGCTCCAATCCGCGTCATGCGAAGATCGTTTTCAACGGCCCAAATCGGACCCGTCAAGGCCTCTGCGTCTTCTTTCATCGTCCGGAATTTCAGCATGGAAAAGGATTTCCCGCGCATGCCCACTCTTATCTGTCTGTAAAAAACAGATCCATTCGATTCAAATTTGATGGCTATAGCGATGATGGCCATTACCGGCAGGCTCGCGACCAAACCTATGGCGGCTAGGAACACGTCCAAGGTCCGCTTAACAAACTTCCGCCAAGAGACGCTAAGCGTTGTCGCAATCCGAGTAAAAGCCACCGCCAAGGTCTCCTCAAGCGGCAGCTTTCCTTCCAAGGCACTTTCGTAGCGCCTAAGGAAAAGCTGTAGCTCAATATTTTGCTTCAAATTTTCAAATGATGTTCTTTCGTCCAAGCTGCTGATATGACTCATGTGCTCATTTCCTGCGTGAAGTCAGACTACCCACTTCAGGCTATTCAAATAGGGCAGGTTCCGTGCCAACCCTGTCTTAAGCAGTCTAGTTTCGGTTTCCATAACTACTTTGATAGAATTGAATTGCAATCTGCACGATTATTAAATTTCATGAATGAAAAACTCTATCGCCAAACTTGTTGAGAAAAATGAACGGAAATCGATTTCTAAATTTGTGCATCGCAACTGCCGGTGGAACAAGGGGTAACAGCTCAACCAGTCGTTCAATTTTTAGACTTCTGTCTCTCTTGTTCATCACTTTATAGAGAAAGCAAACTTGAGTTTTACTCAGAGCACTAGGGACAAACTCGGATAGACCAGGACAACCCCAGTCTTTCTAGGACTGGGAGAGATACTTTAGAACTACCTCAAAAAACGCCTGAAAAGGGCTGTCTTTAGAACCCGCAAACCGAATTAATTGAATCTCGGTCTCCTGCCGTGTTGCTCGGTTCCAAGCAAAAAGGAGTTGCTGGGCAAAATAATTGGTCGTGAAACGCTTGCCGACTTTATAGACGTAAAGAACCTTTTCCTCGTGAGCGGGATTTTTAGTGTCTTGCGCGATGAAGGACTTCAAAAAGATGTTCTGGCCATTCCCCCGAAATAATTCTTTTCCGGAATTCAAAATTGAGTAATGAGACGACAAATAACAGACCTCCGGTGGGTGGGCTACGCGCCGGTCTTTGTGGGAGGACACGATCAAGAGATGGACTGAACCGTCTTTTGCGTTCTGATAAACTCGGGAAAGCACATTTCGAGTCTCGAGAATTTCATACGTCCGCTCATCCAGAGCCAGATCGCGCCCCTTCCACTCCCCCATTTGCAGGGGCACGGAATGAAGAACCGCGCGTTCATCGTCCATGGAGCGGACCGAAAAAGGCGGGGCGAGAGGAAACACCGCCAAAAGAGACAAGGTCCCGAGCAAGATCAAGTAGTTTGACCGCGTCATTGCATCACCGGAACGGGTGGGGTCTCTAATTTGCGGCGAATCGCCAAGAAGATCGCAATGGCAAAGAGGAAGGCGGCAACACCTGAGGCATCGTGAACCACTCCATGCGCCCAATTCATTCCATAAATTTCGCTGACCAGGGCCAGAAAGAGCACGCGGCCAATATTTGAAACCAGCGCGAGCGGGAAGCCGGATACCACTACGATGGCGCGGCGCCATCCATTGAGTCCGCTCCCGTAAGAAAAGACGAGACCCAGGATAAGGAAGGCCAGGAGGGACCGAAGTCCGCTGCAGGGGTCCCCCACAATCAGGTAAGAGTGCGGCATATAGAGGTAACTCCCTTCCCGCGTCGCTTGAATCCCCATCGATTTCAAGCAAAAGACGGAGATTTCGGTGACAAAGAATTTGAGCTTCAGTGTGATCTCAGAGATGAAAAGAATAGGAAACGGCACCATCAAAAGGAGGAAGCAAATCGGAAACCAGACTTGCTTGAGCACCCCCCGTCCAAAGAGAAAAAGGACTGCGCCCAAAAGAATCCAAACGAGTGAAACCGCGGAGAGAAAATAAACCTGCAACACAGAACTAAAAATCTGAAGTCCCACACCCGCAAGCAGAATCAAGAGGCCCCACGGCTCCGATTTCTTGGAAAGGGTTGAACACACTTTGCGCTTCTTCAAAACCCAATAAAGCGAAACGAAGGGAATGAGGACGCCGTGTCCGAAATAGGAATCCCGTGCCAACCAGCGGTCCGCCATCCAAACAAACGTGGGATAGTACCCGTAAGCAAGAATGCCCAGAGGCAAAAGCCAGAGAATGAATTTCTTATACATAGGCCTTTTCCCAAGTGACCCGCTGGCCTTGCGTCAGGAATTTGAAAAGGGCGACAGCCGCTGAATAATTCAGGACACAAAAAGTACGGGGAAGCGCCCCGAGTCCTCGTAATCCGCCTCCCAAACAAGCGGCCGCATAAAATAAAACCTGCCCCAAGAAGAACGCCCCATAGATCGGACTGCGTAAAAAAAAGAGGTTACTCACAAAAAGGCCCGCCAAGAAAAACGGTACGGTCAACCTTAGAAACTTGTGAGAGAAAAGCTGCCAAGCAATCGGACTTTTCCAGGGTTGAAAGAGCCCAAAGAAGTGGGAAAAAATTTGGTAATTTCCAGCCAGGGTCCGGACCTTGCGGCGGAATTCCTCATGCGCGTACTCGGAGACCCGATCGTAGGCCTTGGCGCCCGACTCGAAGACCGCTCGATATTTCTTCTCGACGATGGACAAGGGAACATACATGTCATCCACAAGAATTTCCTCGGGGAGCTCGGGGAAAAGGTTCTTTCGAATCGCGTAAATGGCGCCTGTCGCACCCAGCATGGAACCAATCTCACTCTCCCTTCTTCTCAACCACTTCTCGTAGGCCCAATAGAGGCCCATCCCTTGACTCACGCTCCCGTTCTCTCCCAATTTTCTCGATTGGAAATAAAGTTCTCCCGAAACGCACCCAACAACGGGATCTTCAAAATTGGCCACGAGGGCGCGGATGGCCTGCGGGTCCAATTCCTGTCGTGCGTCCGTGAAAACAAGGACAGAGCCTGTCGCCTCAGCGGCCAGCGCGTTTAGGACGTGGGGTTTGCCCAGGTTTTTCACGAAACGGTAAAACCGCAACCGCGAGGATCGAAACCTTGAGATGATTTCATCCGTTTGGTCCGAGGCACCGTCCGAACCAACGAGGATTTCAAGTTTTTCCGGTGGATAATTGAGTTCGATAAGGTTAAGGAGTTTCCACTCGATCGAATTTTCCTCGTTGAATGCGGAGAGAATGATACTGACTGTCGGCTCCCCCGCCTGCCTGCGAACGGGTTTTTTGAAAAAACGGCTCACCAGGAAAAGAAGTATGGGGTAGCCCGCATACGCATAAAAGATCACGAAAAAGGACAACCAAAATAGAAACTTCATCGCGCGCCCCCGACCATGAGCCGGCTCTTGACGCCCGCCCAGTGCTCATAAACCGTCGGCGAAACAAAACGCCGCGCAAACTCTTTGAATCTCTCTGAATAACGCTGAGCACCCAGTCCGCCCTGGAGGAGTTGGGAAAATCGTTCGATGGAAATCGCGGACGTGATTGCCAGGCGCCTGAGCGAAAAGGGGTCCGAGCCCTTTCGGTTGAGATCAAATTGCGAGGTAAAGACAAACCGATATCCTGCTCGAAGAGCGGCCTTTTTGACCCGTGGATGATAAAAGCCGCGTGGGACCGAAAAACTCGTCACTTCCATCCCGAGCCGGTCTTCCAACATTTTTTTCGAAAGCTCAAGCTCCGCCTCAAGCTCTCGCTCGAGGAGGTTCGTGAGAGGGATGTGGCGGTGGCCGTGCGATCCGACTTCAAAACCGTCCTTTACAAGCTCCCGAAGTTCGGCCCAGCCCATTTGGCCCGTCTTCCCCACGAGCCCTGAAGGGGCAAAGAAAATTCCTTTCAAGCTGCGCTTTTTAAGGCAAGGGAGAACGTGCTCAAAATGGCTTGCGTGCGCGTCGTCAAAGGTCAGTAAAATCGCTTTCTTCGTGTCGCGGCCTTCCATCCAATTTGACAATTGATCCAAAGAAAGCGTTGTGAATCCCTCCAAAATGAGCCGGTCCATTTGTTCCTCAAGGGCCCTCCGACCGAGCACGTAGGTTCTCTCCGCGGAAGTCCAGTGGTACTCTCCCTCCCAAGACTCAATCCCGTGGTAATTTAAAATCGGGAGCGCGTTCATGGCCCCACCTTCCGGGCAAACACCACCATTTTGTTGGTCCGATTGAGAAGACGAGCGAGCCGCTGCGCCCAGGGGAGGAGTGAAATCACAAGCCGGTGCCTCGGATCCTTGTGGTAATGGGTTTCGATTTTTCCCACCGCGAATTCAAGGGGGGTTTCGTCCTTCTGGTAGGCGATCACCTCGAACCCGGCTTGCTTCAAAAGTTTCGTCATCGACCGCCGTGAATAGGAAAAATAATGCGGAACGTAATAAACGTATTTCAGAAGAAAGCTTGTCCGAGGCCCCAAAAATCGGTAAGCCGAGCGCGCCAGCCACTTAAAGAGGCTGTCTTCATCCGGCGTTTTCATGACGAGAGTCCCACCCGGTGCCAGTACCCGCCTTGCTGCCTCAAGACTCTCAAGGGGACGGCGAATGTGCTCAATGACGTCCCACAAGGTCACTACATCGAATTCGCCTTTTTGAAACGCTGCATCTTCCAATGTCCCAACCGCCACATCCAAGTCGTAAACTTCACGAGCTGCCTCCGAGGCTCTTGAGGAAATGTCCAGACCGCGCACCTCCCAACCCTTTTGGCGGGCCGTTTTGAGAAAGTGCCCAATACCGCATCCCACATCGAGCAGCCTGCCGGTTTTGCCCAAAAGCCGCTCTATTTCTCCCAGGCGTTTTTCAAATTCCTTTTGAAAAACACCCTGCACTTCCTCCCGCAGGTAAATCTCCTTGTGCTCCTCTTTGTCCCAGTAAACCTTCTCCTCCCAATCGGTCTCATCTTCTCCGCAGCGGGACTCGAGAAAAACCAAACCGCAGGCGGGACACTTCAGGACGCCCACTTTGCCCGGCATCACGGATCCCGGGATGAGGACGCTCGCTTCCATCCCTTCACAAAGCAGACAGGTTTCTCGCGTTAGTGTTTGAGTCATGAGCGAGATCCTTCTTGGAAGTTCTCTTCGAGGGCGCCAAACGCATACGGTGTTGTCGAGAGAATCGCCATCGGCCGGTGATAGATGATCTTCCGATAAACCAAGCCGTCTTCCAGGGAGTTTTCGGAAGAGAATTGATTGGCCAGAAGTTTTTGAAGATTCTCCTCGGCGCTTCGGATGAAAAAAGGATCCCGCGTGACAAGATAGGCATAGGCCAGACCATTCAGGATCGTGGGGCCTGTGTATTCCGTCGGCGCAAGGTACCGGACGAGACGCAAAAACATTTCTTTGACGGCTTCATCTCCCGTCAACTCGTGATAGCTGATGAGCGCGCCCACGAGATAGCCACCCATGTAAAGCTCGTGCTTCGTTCCGGCCCAGGTCTTGAGAATCGGGTTGTAATTTTCAAGAAAGCTACCGTCCGGCTGCTGGCCTTTCAGGAAGATTTTGATGAGTTTGTCGGCCGCCTTCTTGTACCGTTCGTCGCCCGTGGCTTGATAAAGAAGAACATCGCCCCAGAGGGCGTTGGACATGGCCCGGTTCGGCGCCACATGAGGATGTCCGATGTAAGTGAAGGGTTCCGTCAGGAAATACTCTCCCACCTCTTTGGCAACGTCGAACGCACGTTCATTGCCGGTGAGGTAATAATAAAGAAGGATCCCCACGACGCTCGTGTGGCTTGCCTCATCGGTCCGGTCTCCCCAATGGTCGCCGTTGTGACGGTGCATCGCTCCCACCTTCGAATAGCGTTTGCTGATGAGCCGCTTGATTCGTTTGTCGTTTTCAACCGTGTTGTAATGAACCGTGTCCACGTCCATGATGTGACGGGCCAAATTTTCTCCAAATTCAAAGTATTTCCACTCCCCGCTTCGCGCAAATTGCAGCAGGGCGCCTGTGTGCGTCCCAACCCCTTCGCAGTTGTACCAGCCCCAACGACCCACCGGGTGCCAGCCTGCACCGTTGTAGGTCAGCTCGTCGTCCTCCGTCCGCCACCAGGTCAACGTGTCGCCGAAGTTCAACATCCCATACCATTTGAATTGCTTGGGTTGTCTGGCGGCCCAGTCGAAAAGTTTTTCGAGCATGGACTCGGCCGTTGCGTATTTCTGATCTACGGGATAAAGCCGGCCCAACGCCCCTGTCGCATCCATCCAGTAGGGATTGGAGCGAAGGATAAGCGGTTTCATAAACGACCCGGCCACGTCCATCGAATTGGCTTGGAGGGCATTGCCCCGGTGAAAGTAAAAAAGAAGGTCGTGTGTCTTCGCCAGACCGAAAGCACTTCCCCGCCCGTAGGAGTCAGGCCCCACGGCCTTGGCGGTGGTCGAAAGGTCCATGGGCCCGGCTTCTTCCGGCCAGAGATCCATTTGGAGTTCACTGTGGGAGCGGTCGATCTTAAAGGCCTTCGGAAAATTTTCACGGAAATTCCGCACAGCCACCGTGAGACCGGTTTTCTCGTTCGAGATGTCCAGCGATCCCGTGAACGCGTCGGTTGAAGGAACGGACACCGCGTCGTGATCGAGTAGGGCCTGGTCGTAATCCTTCTGAAAAAGAACCAGCCGGTTGCCGGCCGTCACCTCGAGGGGCTCAGCGCCGTTTCTTCCCAAAAGAACTCGATCACTTCCATTGCTTGAGAAAGGAAAGGGAATCCGCATCCCGAAACTGTCGACGGGTTCGTTCGCCGGGAGCGGCAGGAATTTGTATTCCATAAATTGCTTGTTCTCCGGATAGCCCGTGTAAACGAGTGTGTGACTGACCTTCACCTGACTTTTTTCCAAGTAAAAGTAATACCGGGCAATGAGCTGACAAAACCGGCTGCCTTCCTTCGACTGAAACCACCCGCTCGCCTTGACCACCGCTCTCTGAGGGCCGCTTTCCTCGATCTGAATTCGATAGGTTTTTGAGTCCAAGTCCGCCCGAAATTCATGACCCCGGAAGGAAAGGACAAACGGGGCCTTGGAAAGCACTTCGGTCCGGCCCAGAAGAACCCGTTCAAAAAGATAGAAGGATTTCTTGCTGAGCGATACTTCCATCACTCCCGTATTGATCCGGATCGATTCGGGGTCCTCTTCAATCTTGAGTCCCGCATTCGATCCGATCGGCTGGACCTTGGGTCCGTACTCCAGAAAATAACCCGCTCCATCCCCCGGGGCCAGCGTGCTTTCAAAATGCATCCCTATCCATTTGACGGATCCATCCGGCCAACGGCCGAGGACCCTCGGTTGAAAAGGCACTTCTTCGCCCGCCCCGTTTCTGAGACGGAGATGGTCGATGGAACGAAGTTCATCCATGGGGATGGGGATTCCCCCTTCGACCGGACAGAGCCGGCAGAGAACCGGCGTCTCGTTTTTTACGATGAAGGGCACTCGCACGATTTCGGACTGAGTCTGAGAATCGGACACGGCCCAGGCTTGCCTTCGCCTGGCAAAACCATAGTCAAAAGGATGAATCCCGCCGGACGTCGCTTGTTTCACGACCGCTGCGCTATGAGAAGGAATGAGTCGGATGTTGTCGAAGAAAAGTTCTCGCGATTCTTTCTCCCGGCGTCTCGTAAAAGAGATTTGGTTGATTTTTTTGGTGTTGAGGAGTGGGGTCATGCGTTCCACGGGCACGGAAAAAGACTGCCAGCCAGGGCCGCCCACGCTGAGCTCCTCCTCATAGCGCTTTCCCCAAAGGTCTGTAATCAGAAGGGTGATCTTGTCCACGGTGGGCTCCGGATTCAGGATTTGAAACTCCAGAAACTCGTAGGCACTCCAGTCGGAGACCGCGGCCCGGGTTTTCAAGAGATCCTCGAGCGTGATGGCCGAAACATCCTTCCCGCCCGTAAAGAATACTTTGGCTGACCAGCGGCCCTCCGCCGACTGATGAGTTGTGGGAATCATCTTCGCCTCAATGGTTTTCCAGCTTTTCACGTCGTCGGGTCGTTCAAAGTTCGCTAAGACGAAAGTCCCGTCTGATTGGACGCCGGGAAAGGGGATCTTCTTTCCCAAGGCGTTAAAAAGAAAAGCGAACGCCGCGCAGAGCACGAGGGCGACCCCAATCCATTTCGGATTCGCAAGTTTCCTATGCATTGGCAGATTCCAATTTCCTCAATCGAAAGATCATCGCGGCCAGAACCCAGAAATAACCCAGCACTTCCGGCGCATCGAGTTCAGTCGTGTAAAGATGACTCGACAAAAGTGCGAAGATGCCGCCCAAAAAACCCAAGGAAAGCGCTTTTGAAAGCGGATCGCGGGTCAGTCGGTAAAGCTCTTGGGCTCCTCCGATCGCAATGAGATACATGCCCAGAAAAATCATAGCCGCGGGAATTCCGAGTTCGCCGGCAATGAAGAGATAAGTGTTGTGGGGATCCAAAGCCACGGACTCAGGCCAATAATGTTCAATCCTCGACTCGAAAAGGTGATAGCCCACGCCGAGAACAGGGTTCTCAGCGATTAACTTGAGCGCACCTTCCCAGATTTCGATTCGATGGCGGGAGCTTTGGTCGATCATTCCCTTGACCGAGTCCTCCGTAATCGAGGCCGGCAGGGGTTTCTCAAACGTCTCTGCCATTCGATACCGGACACCCGCCGGTAGAAAAACCGGGTTCAGCAAGATGACCGCGGTGCCGATGACCAGCGCCAGAAACACGAGCTTGTTCCGGAAAAAGACAATGGCGTGAAGTCCCAAGCCAAAGGCCAAGAATCCGCCGCGGGAGAGGGCCACCATCACGCCGCGCGTGTCGATCAAAAAGGGAAGAAGAAGGAGCCACTGAACAGGCTTGCGCGGTTGGGCGAGAAAAAATCCGAGGGGAAGGAAAAGATAAGCGTTCAGGAACGCCGCCAAAACATTGGGATCCTCCATCACTCCGCCGACCCGATCCCGCTCAAAGAAATAATCCACACTCGCCTTGAGGGCGATCACGGTCGTCACGGCGATGAGCGTCAGGGCCAGGACGCGAATTTCTTTTTTCTCCCGCACCGTGTGATAGACCCAATAAAAAAGGAAGAAAGGCGTCAGCCACGTCTTTAAAAATTGGACAAAGGCCACGAGAAGATAATCCCCTCCATAAAGAAAGCCTGACAAAATCGAAGTGAGACCGATGCCCGTAAAAATGAGGATCGGGATCGCAAGCGGCGTTGAAAATTCATTCCATTTGATTTTCCTTCCTTCTCCCTTCCAAAACCCCAGCCCTACGGCCAGCGCCAAAAGAAGGTAAAACGGTACCGAACCGTAATGACGCGTGAACGGGAGCGAGGCAATCGCGAGGCAAAGCGCACCCAGCACCATCACGCCCTCCCCCTCGCCCAGTGAAGGCCTTGGTGAAGCAGGTCAAAGGCCCCCGCCATTTTCTTTTTAAAATCCTCCAGCGTGTCGAAACCGCTGATCTCGGTCCTCTTTAACAGGTAGGGATTGGTCTTTCCCTGGTTTGATCCCGGCTGGTTGGAGCAAGCCGCCCGGTAGCCCGCCCGCCGGACCATCCGCTCGGATTCCTCATCGTAATCCCCGAAGGGATAACAGAAGGTGTCGATCTTGAAACGCAGAAGTTCTTCGAGAAAACGCTTGGAGCCGAGGATTTCCCACCATTTCCGTCCCATTCCCAGAGTTGAAAGCCGGGGATGCGAAAGGGTGTGGGACCCAAATTCCATCCCTTCCCGATGCATCTCCAGGATATCCGCCTTGTGGAGGTATCCGGGATGGTCCACCCGATTGCCGATGCAAAAAATGGTGGCCGTAAAACTAAACTCCTTCAGAATCGGAAAAGCATTTTCATAATTGTCCCGAAAGCCGTCGTCAAAGGTGATCAGCACGTTCCGCGGGCCGACCGCCCCCTGAAGAAGTTCTCCCAGACCCACGGTTTGATAGCCGGCCTCGGCCAAAAACTGCATCTCGGCTCGGAACGGCTCGACTGGGACCGAAAGGTAATCCCCCGATTCGTTGTTCACGCGGTGATAGCTGAGGATCCTCGTGCCGGTCTCCGTGAGACCGAAGAGCCTCGTCCCTTGATACAAAATCGAACTAAGCGATGAGCGCAGCGCTTGTTTCATGTTGGGATTGAAACCTTTCTTGCAAACGGAGGATATTTTTGTTCAAGTCGAATTCTTCAAGCACGCGCTCGTGGCCCCGATCGGCCAGCCGCCTTCTTAAAGGATCGTCCAGGTAAAGGCACTCGATGGCCCGGGCGAGCGTCTCCGGGTCCTTCGGCGGGACCAAGAGACCCGAGACACCGTCTTCAACGAGCTCCTCCACCGAACCGAAGCGAGTCGTGATGACCGCCGTCCTTGCCGCCAGCGACTCGATAATCACATTGGGAATCCCCCAGTGCCATTCGCGTTGGGCCATCAGGACAAAAAGGTCGGCCTGACGGTAATGCGGAATCACTTCAGCCTGCTTGAGCGGACCCGTCATCGTGACTTCCGATCGAAGAGCAAGCATTTGAATGTGCCGCTCAAGGTCTTCCCGAAGCGGGCCTCCGCCAACGATCGTGCAATGAAAACTCAAGCCCTTTTCCTTCAAGGCGGCAAGGGCTTGAAGAAGATAATTGAATCCCTTGTAGTATTGGAGTGTCCCCACAGACAGAATTTGAAAAATTTTGTTCCTCCTTTTTCCGTTCGCAGCGAAGCGCTCGGGATCGAGGCCGTGGTAATTAACAACGATCTTTTCAGGAGCAATTCCGGGTGCCACCTCTAAGAGATGTTTCTTGTTCAGGGTGGTGCAGGTGCTGACAAAGGTGGCCCGCTGGATCTTGTGTGCCAGGTGCGTCGTATCCACATAGATGTCGTGCGCATGACCTGTGAAGCTGAAAGGGACCCCGGCAATTTCGGAGGCCACGAGTGCCACCGAGGCGGGGTAAGTCGCCCAGTAGGCGTGAAGATGAGTCACTTTTTCTTTTTGAATCCACCCGGCGAGATAAACCGCTTTGGGAAAAAACGCCAAATTTTTCAAAAGAAACTCGGGGCTCCTGAGGTTTCCCCACACGAGCTTCAAGAGGGCACCCAGATAACGGGCTGGTGCTTGGAGAAAGACCTCGCCCTGAGCCCGAATGATCCTTCCCGATAGAAGGAAGGGGACGTAAACCGTCTTCTCCAAAAGCTCGCGCGCTTCATCATGAACCGTCTCGTCCTTGGATTTCTTCAATGAAAAGATGACCACGTCCATTTTCTTTGCAAGGGCATGAATCTCCCGCAGGATAAAGGCTTCGTCGTAGCAGGGGAATTGAGAGGTGATGAAAGCCACTCGAGTCTTCATCGGGTGAGCGCCTCCGTTTTTTCCTTTGTCCGCACGACGCGCGCCGGAATTCCGATGGCCACTCCGCCCCGCGGAACGTCCTCAAGGACCACGGCGTTGGCCCCGATCTGGGCCTCATCCCCCACCGTGATTCCACCCAGCACTTTTGCCCCCGCACCCAACGTGACACGGTCTCCAATCCGGGGTGACGGACCGCCGGAGCGTCGATTTCCAATCGTGACTCCGTGATGGAGCGTGCAATTCTCACCCAGCACCGCGCGGCCATTGATCACGATCCCACCAAAATGAAGAATCAGAAGGCCGGGTCCCACTTGGGTCTCCGGTGGAAGAGAGACGCCCGTCCACACTTCGGCGAGTCGTTGCACAATGGCTCCCAAAAAAGGAATCCGATGTTCGAGAAGCCACCGCGTGATTCGGTAAGCCGCGACCGCCTGGAAACCCGGGTTCGTTAATGTGTGAAGCATCTTCCGGAAATTGCCTTGATAACCGGATTGTGTATAGGCTCTTTGGTAATCCCTTTTCAGGGTTGCAAAAGTTGAGAGTGATTTCTTTTTTGACAGCAGCTCTGTATAAATTGAAACCGTCTCCTTCACCGTTCGTTCGAGACTGAACCTCTCCTCAATCCTCAACTGGCCCCGCCTTCCCATTTTTTTCGCCTCGCCTTCATTTTGAAGCAGCTGAAGGAGCGCCTTCGCAAAAAGATCGGCGTTCTTGACCGGCACGGTCCATCCAGTCTGGCCGTCAACGACCAGTTCCGGGTTCCCGCCAGTCCGTGAGGCCACAACGGGTTTCCCCGCGGCCATGGCCTCCATCACCACGTTGGAACATCCTTCGAAGTGAGTGGCGAGGGCGACCACGTCCGCTTGCTGAATCAATTCCCAGCCGTCGCGCCGGGCCCCCAGAATTCGGGTCCGGGTCTTAAGCCCGAGCTCCTCCACCCAAGCCTCGACCTGAGTGCGGAGTTCCCCTTCACCCACGAGAACAAAATGGGCACGCGGGCACTCGGAAGCCACAATCCGTGCGGCTTCGAGAAACGTCCGGTAATCTTTTTGAGGAGCCATCCGCGCCATCATCAAGACGATTTGTGCATCGCACGGGAGGTTCCACTCTTGACGATCATGTCCGTTCGAGTGAACGGCTGTCAGCGCGGCCCGGTCAATTCCGTTGTAAATCGTGCGAATTTTCCGGTTGGGAATTCCCAACTGTTTCACAAGACCCGGTCGAATCGCTTCCGCATTAATGGTGAAGATGTTTGTTCCGTAAGACAGGATTCGGCTCGCCCACCGGTGATGGGGCTCCATGTCGTCAATCGTGTTTCGCATGGCGGAAATTACGTGAGGAGTCCGGTTGAGAAAAGCCGCCAATCGCCCGTAAAGATCGGCGGTGAAGAGCCACGTGTGAACAAGGTCCGGGCGAAAAGTTTTCAAGCGCCGGTGTACTTTGCCCAAGGTGGACCATGACCACTTTCCGGAATGGGCGATCAGTGTCACAGGAATTCCAGACTCGCGGAGAACGGATTCATACGCTGTCCTTTCTGACGACAAGCTGATTACTTCAATCTCATAACCCTCACGGGCGAGCGAAGAGACAAGCGACACCAGTTGCCGCTGCGCTCCGCCGAGACCTAAATCATCGATGACGTAGGCGACGCGGGTTTTCATCCGCTCACCTTTTTCCCGGCGAAAGTGACCGCACCGGAACCCCGCGTCACAAGGGTGATGACACTCTCCCGCTTCCCGGGCTCGACCTTCACCTGTTCCGCCTCTCCGGAAACGACCACTTGTTCAGCCCGCATCCGGACCTTTGCCGCCGTGCCCGCGGGAACGAGAAAACGCACCGTCGCATGGCCGGCCGAGACGGCGATCGTTTCAAACGGCGCCGAGGCAATGAAGAAATGGTTTACATAAGGCGGGATGAGAAAATCACGGTAAAGATTCGGATCGCCGGACTTCCCAGCCTCGGCCGCTTTGGCAATGTTGTAGGCCTCCCGAGCCGTGACGTAATGGAGGACATAATTTTTTCCGTCGTTGTAACGCTTCTCCAAATAGGAGCGCATGGAATTCTGCCACTCCCCCAGCACGGCTTCGTGGTCTTCCACGAGAGCGCCGTGCGTGAAAATCTTCACAAAGACCCATTCCGGCCGACCTCGGACATGGATATTTGACCGCACCCAGTCATCCACCCGTTCAAGGGTCGGCAAATCAATGTGAGTGACGTCCCCATGGTCATACTGAGGTTTCAGGCTGTTGAAGTGAAGCACGGTCGGACCCTCGAAGATCAAGAGGTCCCCGGAGGCCGGGTGTCCGACGGTCATCTCGGGACCTGAGTCATACGATTTGGGCTGAAGCGGATCATCGATCGCGTAATAAAGTCGATTCACGGTCTTGGGCGTCATCACACCCCAAGAGGGGTGCGTGAAGTCGGCGTAGCAGCCGACCCGCCTGAGAAGGATCAATTCGTTATTCACGCCGCAGGCGCCCGGCCCGCGGGAATTGTCGAGCGACCAAAGCCCATGGATGAAACCAAACGCCGTCTGAGGTCTCTCGCCCGAAGTGATCATGGCCCCCGTCTGCTGGGAAAGCTGGATCATCCCATTGATTTTTTCGAGAAATGTCTTCTCCGTGTCGTTGAAATGGTGAAGATGGAGCTCGACTTCCCCGTAACCTTGGTAGGAAAGCTCCGCAAGATTTTGGAGAAAATGAAGTTTCTCAGGGTCTTTCGACTCACTGAAATACCAGAACCAGGTGTGCTGAGGGACGCGGCCGTCGGCATCGTGGTGTTTGTCTGCCGCGGAGGGATAAGTTTTCATCCAGCGGTCCACGGCGGCCTGGTCGTGCGGCTCAAAATGGTCCACAAAGGTAAAAAGGATATGCTTCGGACCTTCCGACTTGACCTCTGAAGACGGGAAGACGCGATCCTTGGCGTAATTTAAAAGCCAGGGATAACGAGCCTCAATCTCCTGGGTAAACTTGAAGACTCCCACGCCTGCGGCAACCAGGAGGAAAAGTCCCGAAAGAATCAGAATGCGTTTCTTCATGAAGCCAGCACCTCCTCGTAAAGGGCCTCGTGATCTTTGACCATCTTCTCCGCACTGAAACGATTCCGAACCAAGTCCCGAGCGTTTTTAATTAACCTTTCTCTTAACTGAGAATCATCCAGAACAGACGCGATGGAATTTGCCAAGCCTTCCGGATGACCCGCAGGAACTAAAAGTCCTTCTTCTCGATCCTGAATCGATTCGAGAATCCCGCCCACGCGGGTCGCGACAATGGGGACACCCGCCGCCATCGCCTCCAGAATGGTGAGGGGAAAGCCTTCCCGGATGGAGCAAATCACAAAGACATCCATGGCGGAATAAAGACGGTCCAAATCCTGCCGGAAACCTGTGAAGACGACATCCTTTTCGATTCCCATCTCCCGCACCTTCCCCCGAAGAAACGCTTCCCGCTCCCCTTCTCCCACGATGAGGCCCGTCACCTCCCGCCCCTCTTTATAAAGCAGTCGAATCGCTTCAAGAAAATCCTCGTGCGACTTTTCCGGTACGAGCCTTCCCACGATCCCGATCACCTTCCTACCGTGCGCGATGCCCAGTTCAGCGAGGACATTGTTTTTTGATGAGTGGAGGCCAAAATTCTCGACCTCAATGCCATTGTGGAGGACCCTTCCCTTTCCATTGAGCGATGGGTTTCGTTCGGAGTAAAAACGCTTCACGCCTTCGGAGACAAAAATCACCCGCCGGTTCGTTTTGGTGAGCCATCGATCAAGCGTGAGCTCAAAGCGGCCGCGCCACGTGTCCATTCCATGTTCCGTGGAAATCACGGGAACCCCCGCGATCTTGGCCGCGATCCGGCCCCACAGGTTTCCCGTAAAAAGATGCGTGTGAATCAGATCGACGCCTTCCCTTTTGATCAGGCGGACGAGTCTCGGGACGAGAAGCGGATCGAATTTGGGGCGCTTGTGGAGCGCCATCACCCGGATTCCTTCCCGCTCCACCTGCTCCGCATAGCGGCCCTTTTCATTGAGACAGCAGACGATTGGCTCAAACCGGCCTCGGTCCAGTTTTCGGACGAGGTTCAAAACCACCTGCTCGGCCCCGCCCAGATCGAGCGACCAAATCACGTGCATCACTTTAGATCGCGAGGGCTGCATGGGCCTCCTCTTGGACTTCCTTCCGTTCCCGGTCGCGTTGGTCGAGGATCTTGAGCCTCAGGATGATCGCGGCCAGGATCCAGAAATAGCTCGACACTTCCTGCGAATCGAGTCGAGAACCGAACATGTTGCTCATCAAAAGACCAAAGAGTCCTCCGATGAATCCGAGCGCCAGCCCCTTTGCAAAACGGTCTTCCGTCGTCCGATAAAGCCCGTAGGTCTGGATAAACGTGAGCAGGATGATGAGAAGAAAAATGAGAAGCGCGGGGATCCCCATTTCGGCCGCGAGGATCAGATAGGTATTGTGGGCGTCGATCTCGTAACCGCCCGTCCAATAGTAGGGAATCAGGGAGTGGAAGAGACCGTAGCCCACACCGAAGATCGGGTTCTCTTCGATCATCTTGATCCCGCCCTTCCAAATCTCGACCCGGTTCTTGGCGCTGGCATCCAGGGCATCTTCCGCACTCTCGAAACTGTCGACGTAGGCATTGTTTTTTTCGAAGGTCTGCGCCATCCGGAACCGGACACCGGCTGGCAAGACAGCCGGGTTCATCATCGCGAACCAGGTCAACACAAGAAGCAGCATGAAAAGGAGCTTGCTCCGGAAAAAGCTGATGGAGTACATCGCGAAACCGAACGAGACATACCCCCCGCGCGAAAAAGTCACCATGATGCCCCGAAAGCAGGTCAGGAAAGGAATGAGAAGGAGCCAAGAACGGAATTGCCCCATGTTCATGAGGAAGAATCCGAAGAAAAGAAACATATAGTAATTGAAGAAGGCGGCCAGGGTGTTCGAGTGCCCGGAGATGCCGCCGACGCGGGAATTTTCGAGGCTCGTGTTGGGCCCGACATTGAGGTAGTCATAAATCGCCATCAAGGCCACGATCATCGTCACGATCATGATGACCACGACGATGTTCTTGATCGTGTCGCGCTCTTTGACTGTGTTCAACACGAGGAAGAAAAGGAGGATGGGTGTCGTCCATCGCTTGAACTCGGTGAAGGCGGGCCAAAAGTAACCCGTCCCATAATAGGAACCCCGCACCACCGAAATGGCACCGAGCACCATGAAAAGAAGGATTGGAAAATTGAGCGGCGTCGAAAGCCAAGGCGGCTCCTCTTTCGAGTAGCGGCCCGTCATCCACACGATAAAGATGAAGGCCATCAGGAGGTTTGTCAGGTTGAAAGCGGTGGCGAATCCGCCGAAACTGCCGGCCAGCACCTTGCTGAAGGGAAGGTAGGCCACCAGAACATAGGTCACCACTTCCGGACGGTTCATTCCCATCCCCAGCAGGACAATCCCGCCAATGAGCGCCCCGATAATCAGGAACATCGGAGGCAGAACCACTTCCTTCATAATAATGTAGCTGAAGGCGAGGGCCATCAGACCCATCAGGATGACGGCGGTCCGCTTGGGCTTTACCGACGTTTCAGCGTAAGAGTTGTCCATAGATTTCCTGAATCCGTTCTACATTCCGTTCCATATTAAAAACACTCAAAGCACGCGCCCTTCCCCGCTGGCCGAGTTCGGTCGCATAAGCGGGGTCCTCGGCAATCCGCGTCACCGCGGAGGCCAACTCGTTGGCACTGCCGGGTTCCACCAAAATTCCGGTCTCCCCATCCAAGACAAGATCCGCGAGCCCACCGCTTCGTGCCGCCACCACCGGCTTTCCCGCCAACATTCCCTCGAGCGCCACATAGCCGAACGATTCCGGCTGAACGGAGGGCTGAACCACCACGTCACTCGCTTCATAGACTGCATCCAGAGATTCCTGCCAGGGCACAAAACGCACGGTCTTCTCAAGACCCAGCCTCGACAATTCTTCTTCGAGCCTTCTCCGGTACCCGCCATCCGAAGGATCGTTTCCCACCACCAGGCCCCGAAGGCCAGACTGAACCTTGCGTGCGCGGGCGAGCGCTTTGAAAAAAACCGAATGGCCCTTGAGGGGAACCAGTCTTCCAATCAGGACCGCGAGGAAGTCTTCCTTCCCAAGCCCGAGCGCCTCCCGGACCGTTGCCCGGTCCATGCCCTCGACCGAGGCCAATCCACTTGCGGCAATCCCGTTGGGGACGCCTTTCACTTCACGGTTCAACTGCTTTTGATAAAAATTGGCACCGGATTCGGTGACCGCCACAAACTGGTCGACAAACCGGCTGGCCCACCGTTCGATCCGCGTGAGTTCACGCCATCCGTGCAAGTGACAAAGCACCTTCGAACCCGCCCACCGTGCCGCCAAGATGAGGGGCACATGCGAGCGGATCTCGTTATTGAGATGGACCAGCTCGATTCCTTCCTTCCGGAGCCACGAGGCGATCCGCGGGACCCGGTGCAGGAAGGGAAACTTCCAATCCTTTTGGAAGCGAACATTCCAGCCTTCCTTTCCCACGCGTTGAACAAAGGGTCCGTTTCCGTAGGCAACGATCTCAATCGAAAACCGTTCACGGTCCAAGAGCGGAAGAAGCCCGGCAAGATACTTCGCCGTTCCTCCGTACCCCGAGCCTGATTCCGCGATCAAGATCCTATGTTTGGGTTCCATCAACTCTTGGCCGCCTCCTCCAGGTGTCGTGATTGAATCTGGTCGGCCACAAGCATGGGTTTCGGCCGGCGGACCACGGGTCTATTTTCCAATCCTGCGATTCGACGCAGCTTGTTGATGACGCGCGGCATCAGATACGTGCTCCGGACCTTGCCGCAATGCTCCTCGACCCAGTACTGCCGACGGGCCGTGGATTCCGGAACCAAATTCCACCTTTTGTTGAATCGCTCATGGGACTTTGCCGCTTTGTCCACACCCCAGCGGAAAAGGAGATACTCGCGGTCCACGCCCCGGAGTTCCCAGATTCGCGCGTAGTCGTAGGCCACGACGGACTTGGGTTCAAGGAGGATCCGGAAACCGGCCTTCTGGATCTTGAACGTGTAATCAAGGTGCTCACAGATATTCATGTCATCGAGCGGTCCCACGGTGTCGAGAAGTTTTTTCGAGAACATCACGCAATGCCACTCAAAGAAATCACTGTGCTTCCGGTTCTGGTCCGGATAATCCTCAAGCCGGACGCCGGAATAAGTGGCGACGCTGTCCATATACCATTTATCTCCCCGCTTCTCCTTGACGAGCTTTCCCTCGGCAATGTGGATCTTGCGGTCCGGGTCTCTCAGTTTGGTTGTGAGGTAGATCGGGTGAACGCAGTCCACCTTTTCCTCTTCCGCGCAGGCCACGAGGGTTTCAAGCCACCCTTCGAGGACCTCGACATCGTTGTCGATGAAGACCGCATATTTCGTATCAATCTCCCTCATCACCTGATTGACCGCCTCGTGGGGGTAAAGCCAACGGTCTGAGTAAACGATCCGGCAGGAAGGCTCCCGCGACTCGATCTCGCGAAGCTTTTCGCGGATCGATTCCGGCGCTCTTCCTTCCATCACGACGAGCTTGAAGATGGGGCTCGTGACGGCGTAGATCCGCTCGACCACGTCGGGATACATATTGAAGCTTTCCCTGGGTACGACCACCACGGTCACGATGGGTTTTGGGTTCGTCTTAGTTTTCATTGGAAAATCCTCCTTTTTCTTGAAACACGCATTTTTGTTTTCCCTTTTGTGTAGGAAGCCAGTGATAAAACCGTTCCTGTAAGATTCCGGCGTGATGACGAAGCCACACTTCGCTTGCGAATCGCTCTGATTCGGCTCCCGTTCCTTTGAATTGGGACGCGATCCAGCGTCCGAGCGAACGGGCCGTTTGTTTCCAAATCCAAAAAGGGGCCACGGAAAACCGGTGATGCCACTTCCAATCCATCTCATGGCCCAGCGTCCGACCGATGTCCCAGAACCATTGGCGCATGTAGTCCTTGGAGAGCCGTTCCTTCTCCACCTTGTGCCAGACAATCGCCTTCGGCTCGTAATAGATAGGAAGGCCGGCGCTGCGAGCCCTCAGGAAAATCTCCCGATCCTCACCGCCAATCAAAAGTTCTCCCCGACGCCCGAGCCCTTCGCGAAAGCGCCCCAGCCGTTCAAAGACCGTGCGGTGAAACGCCATGTTGGCGCCAACGGTGTGGCGCTCGATGTCCCACTTCTTTCGCTTGTTTCCCAGGTCCTGCACGATGAGCGGCCCGCCGAGCTCGTCCTGAAACCAACTCGGCCGCTCGCAGTACCAAAGCCTTTCAATCTTGCCGGCCACCACCAAGGCCCCGGTTTCGCGAAAGCAATTCCAAAACTCCTGGACCCAATCCGGATGCACGGTCACGTCGTCGTCCGTGAAAGCCAGCACTTGTCCGCTCGCCGCTTCGATTCCGGTATTGCGCGCAAAGGAAAGCCCCTGCCGCTTTTCAAACCGGAAAATGAAAGGGCGGCCATTTTTTGCCATGAATCCATCCACGACCTCGCGGGTCCGATCCGTTGAATTGTTGTCCACGATCACGATCTCGTAGGTGAGCCCGTTGGACAATTTCTGGTCCACCAGTGATTGGAGTGTGTCGCGAAGACTCTCGGCCCGGTTGTAGGTGCAGACGATGACGCTGACGTTCACCATGGAATTATCTCCCACGCCATCCTTTCACCATGCAGGCGGGCACCGCCGCGTAAGACTTGATGACCCGCAAAAAAAGCTGAAGACCTTCCTCCCCCGGTCGCCCGACTCCCAATCCCACGAGTGGATCCGATGCGAGGGCTTTTACAAAAGAGCGCCAGGCCTCGTCATATTTTCCGAAGTCCATTGAGTCGCGCGCAATCGCATAGCGAAGTTTCGCCTTCTTTTTCTCCATCAAAGGCCGGAAGCGCTCAAATTCGCTCGTGAGCTCCAGGTGGTCCATCACTTCGATCATGTGTTCGTGAACTGCGATTCGGTCCTCACCCAAGTGCCGCCGCTCGTCCATCACGGTGAAGGTGAGCACCTGATCGATCGCCGCAATTTTCCAGCGCTGGACAAAACGGAACCACAGGTCCTGGTCCTCCGAAATTTCAAATTGCGGATTAAACCAGCTCATCCCGGCGAGACAAGCGCGGCGAATCATCACGGTGGGCAGTGGAATGAAAAATGAATCCACCATCTCTTCGAAGGTGGTCGCAAGCGCTTCCGGGAAAATTTTGAACTGACCGGCTTTCGGGCCGTCCGTGCGCATCACCTTGAAGCGCGTGTAGCTCATCCCGATCTCAGGATGAGATTCCATATATTCGGTTTGAATTTGAAGTTTCTCCGGCGTCCATTCGTCGTCATCATCCAAAAAGGCCACGTACTCCCCTCGTGCCCGGCTCAGCCCGTGGTTTCTTGCGGCTGCGGCTCCCGCGTTGACCTGACTGAGGAGTTGGATCCGACGGTCCTTCCGGGCGATTCCTTCCACGACCGAGATCGTCTCATCGTTCGAACCGTCATCCACCACGAGGAGCTCCCAATCCGAAAAGGTTTGGGCGCAGACACTTTCAATCGCCTTCTTCAGATAAGCGGCTCGGTTGTGAGTGGGCAGAACGATGCTCACCTGAATTTGCGCGCCGGCGCGCAAATCATGCCCCAATGCTTCGTCCATCTTCCGCTCGAACACGCTCACGTCATATTTTTCTTTCACAAGTGCGTACGCACTCGCTGCAATGGCTTCTCGCTTTGCAGGGTTTTTCAGAAGATCGATGCATTTTTGAGCGAACACGTTCGGATCATCGGCGATGAGAATGTTTTCGCCGTTTGTCACTTCCAACCCCTCCGCACCGATCGTAGTTGAAACGACGGGCTTCCCGTGGGCCATCGCATCGAGAATTTTGATGCGGGTGCCGGCGCCGTTTAATAAGGGACACACCACAACCGATGCCTTCTCGTAATAGGGCTCCATTGATGGGACGTAGCCAGCGATCTCCACGCCGGGAAAGAGTCCGAGTTTTGTAATCTTCTCGGGCGCGTGCTGGCCAACGATCGTGAACCGGGCTTCCGGGATTGCCTCGCGGATCTTCGGGAAAATTTCCCGGGCGAAATAAAGGGCCGCCTCCTGATTGGGCGGGTAGCTCAACATCCCGCAGAACATCAATTGTGCCGGTACCGGCACAATTGGGGCTTGCGGCTTCGTGCCGTTCAATTCAATCGTGTTGGGAACAACAAACACCCGTTTCGAGAAACCTTCCCGGATGAGATAGTCTTTGTCTTTTTCAGAGACGGTCAGACAGGTCCGTGTACCCGCAAGTTTCTTGAAATACGATTTCAGAAAGAAAAGGTCGAGGGCGTGCCTGAGCTTGCGGTACCCCAAAGGCATGCGATGGATTTCCCTTTCCGCGAGGAGGGTGCTCACGTCATCCACGTCAATGACCACTCGGTCCAAAAGCTTGCGCAGCCGCTCGTCTGTCAGGAAGAAATAAGCCATCACCGGGTAGCGGATCACGATCCGCTCGTGCTCCTCGGGGCGAGCCTGAAGAATCTGGCGAAGGATTTCCGGATGGACAAAATCTTCCAAGAGCCAGGGTTCACCTTTCAAAAGTTTTTTAAGACGGCTCCCGCTCTCATATTGCTTGGGATCCGCGAGCAAAATCTTCTCGCAATATTCCTTGAGCGCGAGGAGATCCTCCTCCTTCACCGACGTGTTGCCGGGTGCGACCAAAGTCACCGGTCCCTTCGCGGCCAGGTGTTTTAACATGGCGAACGATCTCATCTGCCCGCCCGTGTGCGGGGGATAGGGAAATCGGGCTGTGAGGAAGAGTGTTTTCATGTGTTTTTTCTGAAAGACAGGGTCTCCGTTAACATTCCAAATTTTTTCCAGAAATTCTCCTCAGCGCCGACCGCCTTCAGTCTTTGCCCCGTCAAGTAGCGGCTGAGGGCCGCGATTCCGCTCACGACGCATTCAAGCGCCAGGGAAAATGAAATCCCCGACCGGAGCTTGGAGATCCGTACAATCGACCTGCCGGAATTGAACTTCCAATTTCTCAAATAACTGAGCTGCATCCGCTCAACCGGCACTTTGTGTTTCACCACGGCCGTCGGCGCATAGACCGCTCGCTTCCCCTTTTCGATGAAGCGTCGAATCATGTCGCTGTCTTCCCCGCTCAAGAGTTGCTTGCCCCGGCGCCCAACATCCGTTCGAAAGAAACCAAGTTCATTAAAGACTTCCCTTTTGAAGGCCATGTTGGCGCCGACAAGAAATGAACCGTCGGGCTCTCCGGCTACTTGAAACTCATTTCCCCGGTCCAACAGGGCCAGCAGGGCAAACTGTCTTTCCTTCTCATTCTCTAGCCAAGTTGGCGGGGCCTCTTCCCAGAGCGGTTCGACTTTCCCTCCCACGCAATCGGCCTTGAAGTCTTGGGCCGCGTTCCAAAGAGACTGAATCCACAGGGGCTCAGGAAGAACGTCGTCATCCGTGAAAGCGATGAAAGTTCCAGAAGACTCTCGAATCGCCCGGTTCATCGCAAAGGACCGGCCCTGCTGAGACTCAAACGCGTAACGCAACGGCCAAGGAGAGCGAGACATTGCCGATTCAACGACCGCTCGCGTGGCATCGTTGCTATTATTGTCAACAATCAGAATTTCAATTTTCAGAGCGCCTGAAACTTTCTGCTCAAAAAGCGCCCACAAGGTGTCCTTGAGACTCTCCGAACGGTTATAGGTGCAAACAACGATGCTCAGATCAACCATGGCTTATCCGACCCTCGCGACATCGTGCTTTCGATTCAATCCCAAAAGCGCTTCGCCCAATTCCCGGGGAGATTCATTCCGAAGATAAAGCCTCGCCCACAATTCAACGCCCAGAAGATTGTGAATCACGGTCGGAGCCTGTTTGGCTCGTTCGAGAATTTCTTGCGTCTCGCGAGCCCCCCATTTAAAAAGTTCGGGAACCATCCCGCGCTCCAAAAGACTCGCGCCCGTGCGCCAAGTTCCCATGTCCACTGGAAATTGGAGTTTTCGGGCATGAACAATGGAATGAGGCAATCTTTTTTCAGCGACTTTCTTCACGATCCATTTGCCTTTTCCATCTTTCAGCTTCAGCTGTCGGGGCAAATGCAGGGCGAAATCCAGCAGCCGATTTTCGAGAAAGGGCGGACGGGATTCGATCGAAGCCGCCATGCTGATACGATCATTCCGATGCAGAACCGCTTGAAGATTGGCGTACCAATCCTCAATAACCCTTGCCAGAAAAGCACGGTCTTCGAGCGGTTTCACTTTCTCGAGCTTGTCGAAAAGAGCCGAGGTACGCGTCAAGCGTCTCCCACCGTCCAGAACGCTCGCTTGTCTTAAGAGATCCTGTGAATAATCAAGCTGTTCGGAACGGAAGAACGGATCTTGTGAAAGCTTGGCAAGATTGATCGGCCTGAGCCACGGATGGAATCGTCCCAGAAATCTTGTGGCAAAATTGTTGGGAATCAATGTGGAGTGCCATCTCCTCCATCGCCACATCTGATAGATTTTCTCCTGCCAGGGATACCCGCCAAACAATTCGTCCGAGCCTTCTCCGGTCAGCATCACCTTGATGCCGTCTTCGCGGCAGGCGCGAGTGACCAGAATGTAAGGCATGTCGTTGGCGTGACAGTTGGGCAAATCACCGTGCCAAATGGCCGTGGGCCAAAGCCGGAGCAGATCCTCCCGGTCCACTTCAATCCGGCGGATCTTGATCCCCAGATGTTTTCCCACCGTTTGGGCTTTTTTTCCCTCTGAGACAAGGGCCCCTTTGACGTTTGCCACATAACCCACAATGTCCGGTTTGAATTCGCTCGCAAAAGCCGTGATGAGGCTGGAATCGAGTCCTCCGCTCGTCATCGTCGCGAGCGGTGCGTCGCTAATCATGTGCATCCGCACGCTTTGTCTGAAGGATTCTTCAAACTCTGCGATAAATTTTCCAGGATCCTCTTTTTGGGCTTGGACGATCCTGTCGACATCCAGATCCCGGAT